>Ga0326728_10002455_pt1 | contig 61724 bp, 74 predicted proteins | sample MB3enrmetagenome_FD_207602 | JGI IMG/M metagenome (GOLD analysis project Ga0326728, IMG submission 207602) | Lab enriched peat soil microbial communities from McLean, Ithaca, NY, United States - MB31MN | ecosystem: Environmental > Terrestrial > Soil > Wetlands > Peat | place: USA: New York... | reverse complement strand
GAAAGGCTGTTCGTGCTGCGCTTCAGGAATTTGGTTTGTATCAGGAGTGGTTGGATTCACCCAGCGAGGCAGAAACTGTCAACACATCTCAACTGGTGAAGGTTGCAGTTTGAACTGGACAGGACACACAGCCCAAAACTGTCCAGGGGCCTTTTTGGTTTGTGACGGTTAAGGAGTGTTCTGGTGGGTAAAAAAGGGGTTTGCATGACACTGAATGACACGTATATGACACGAAAGGACACTAGACTTCTGGACGGTCCATGGTCGCTTGACAAAGGCTTATAATGAAATGATAATATCCTATACAGATGTAAATAAGTGTATAGGAAACTATCAGTGCTTAACAAACGAGAAAATAAATTCGAGAAAGAAGTGGGTGCCTTTCGCCAGAACGGGGGAATTCTTTCCACTGTGAACGCGATTCGGCTAGGTGTTCATCCGGTAAACCTCTATGCCATGAGAGACGCAAAGGTTTTGGATCAACTTGGGAGGGGCATTTATCGCCTTTCCAATATGCCACCACTTGTCAATCCGGACCTGACCGCCGTGATGCTAAAGGCACCTGAAAGCGTTATTTGCCTGATTTCCGCCCTGGCATTCCACGAAATGACGACCCAGATACCTCATGAGGTTTACATAGCTGTCAAAAGAGGGTCTTGGATTCCAAAAATAGAAAATCCTCTTATCCGGGCATTCCGTTTTTCGGGGAAGGCTTTTTCAGAGGGGATAGAGGAACATATGATGGATGGAGTAAAAATCAGGGTTTATTCCCGAGAGAAAACCCTGGCGGATTGTTTCAAATACCGGAATGTCGTTGGTATGGATACGGCCCTGGAAGCGCTCCGCAACTATTGGAGGAGTAAGTGGAAGAAAACGGATGAACTCACGAAATTCTCTAAGATCTGCCGTGTGGAGAGGGTGATGGCACCCTACCTGGAGGCTATCCAAGAATGAACAAGCCCATCGTCAATATGGCGGCCTCGGTGCATCAACGGCTTCTCAATAAGGCCCAAAAGTCGAAGCGCCCATTTAATGAGCTTCTCCACTATTACGCGATGGAGAGGTTCCTGTACCGCCTATCGCGGTCCAAGTACTCGGAAAAATTCATCCTGAAGGGGGCCCTTCTTTTTACCGCCTGGGAAGTCGCCGAATCCAGGGCGACCATGGACATCGACCTATTGGGGAAAATGAAGAATGAACCGGGGAGCATAGCCCAAGTCGTGAAGGAGATTTGTGGTCATGATGATGATCATAATGATGGTCTTCGGTTTGACCCTGCAACGGTGAAAGCGACCCGGATCGTTGAAGGGGCCGATTACCATGGAGTAAGGGTCATGTTCCTAGCCAAGCTAGCTAACGCCAGGATACCCATGCAGATCGACATAGGTTTCGGCGATCCTCATTCAGGGGGTTCGGTTTCTTTAGTGTACCCAACCCTTTTGGATCATCCAGCACCCCACCTTAAGGGTTATCGGCCAGAAAACGCCATCGCGGAGAAATTCGAGGCTATGTGCAAGCGTGGAATGACCAATACCCGGATGAAAGATTTTTTCGACGTTTGGCTTTTGGCGCGCCGGTTCGACTTTGACGGGAGCGCCCTTTCAAAAGCGATCATGGAAACCTTTGCGAGTCGCCATGTAGAAGTACCTATGGAGCCAACGGCGTTCGGATCAGGCTTTTCCAGGGATAAGGTTAAAAACGTCCAATGGAAAGCTTTCTTGAAAAAGAGTCGGGCGCCGCATGCCCCGATGAATCTTGCCGTCGCGGTTAAGGTAATAAAAGGATTTCTAGGTCCCATCGCAAAGACTTTGGCCGAGAAAAAGAATTTCGTCGGGAAGTGGAAGGCACCAGGGCCGTGGAAAATTCCGAGCGGGCGTCAAAAACACTAAAACACAAACCCCTTAGTTATTAAGGGGTTTGTGAAATTTGTAGTTTTCGTGTGTTGGGTCAGGCCTGACCCCAGGTTTAACCGCCTGCCGGAACTTTAGTGAAGGAAGGAGGGTGGGTGCACCATGAATTGGTTGTGCTTTGCCGTTGTTGATGTTTTCTATTCGTTGTTTTTATCTGTGCCTCTTGATCCTTCGCTTTTCCTCTCCCCAACCGATCAAATTGATCCTCGATTTATTATTTTGATAGAACGAAATTTCAAGCTAGTTCTCCTCCCTCCATTGATGTTCGATCCCTAAACACCGATATTGAATCTAGGAATAATCAGAAGGACATTCCAAAGACTTGAGAATTTTCAGGTCGTTTCAACAAAAGGAGCAGTCAATGAAAAGGAAGGTATTCAGTTGCCTGTTGGTTTCGACCCTGCTCATGGGGTTGGCCGGGATATGCAAGGCGGATGACGATAACCGGGTCATCAGCAAATTGGGCCAAAACAGCCCTCAGGATCATCTCAGGACCGCCTCGTTCTATTTGGTCTTCAAGGACAACAAATCGGACAGCCTTCCCGCGGTGCAATCAGGGGACACTGCCCGCTTCTATTCCAAAGTTTGGGACGGCCTCTATCTGCAGGTCACGACCGAAAACGGGGATAGGGGAACCGCTGGTTATATGTTCTCATTTTCGACCGATGAGGCGGGTCTCACCCCCGTGGAAACGAATGAACTCAGGGATGTGCCCTCGCTTCGGGAAATTACGGCCGGTGATTTCCGCTCCGATGATAATTTCTCGGTCCGTGTATTGAAGCCAGGTCCCGGTACCCCGAAAGACCGCGGCGCTTTCAGAATGGTCAAATATGACGGATTTGACGTGGAGATCAGGGTGTTGGAATTCAGTATCGGCGACGCTGGATTGAAGAATAAGCCTTTCTTTAAATCCCTCTCGACCCTAGTGACGGTCAGGGAAAAAGCGGAGAGTACCAAGTAAATACGATATCAACCCAAGGAACCGGTCCGAACCGCGAAAGTTCCGTTCGTACCGGTCCTGGAAGTTGAGGTCTTGCTTTAATTGAAGAGTGGTTTTTAAAATAAAAGTTAGGGGAGTTTTCAAATGTTATACACGATCGCCGTTATCCTGCTGATCCTTTGGGTATTAGGTCTGGTCAGTTCTTACACCATGGGTGGGTTCATCCACCTTTTTCTGGTGATCGCCCTCATTGTCATCGTTGTCCGATTATTGCAAGGCCGCAAGTTATAACTCTCCGCGTTATTATTTTCTGCGACAAATGAGCGCCTGAAATCGAAAGGTAGATCGAAACCTTGATCCATTGGCTTCAGTCCGTATTGGCCCATGACGGCTACGGGATCCTGTTCCTACTGGTGTTCTTGAACGAACTGTGCCTGCCATCGCCCGGCGATAAAACGATGATGGTGGCAGGTTTCCTGGTGGGGAAGGGTGACCTTTCCTTGTGGGCGGTGATCGGCATCGGGACTGCGGCTGGCTTCCTGGGTTGCGCCCTCGCCTATTGGTCCGGACGAAGGTTGGGGAACAGCCTGTTGTTACGGATCAAATGGTTGAGGATCACGCCTGATCGACTCAAAAAGATGGAAGGCTTTTTTGAAAAGTACGGGGCCAAGACGGTATTTTACGCCCGGTTCGTGGCCTTGCTCCATCCCATCACGGGCCTGTTAGCGGGCATATGGAAAACGCCCCCGCGGCCTTTCCTTCTGTATAACCTTGGGGGTACTTTCGCCAATGTGATCCTCTATACCCTCGCCGGCCGTTTTTTGGGGCACACATGGGAACTTCACAAAAACAGCATGGGAGCCATCATCCTTTACCTGCTTCTGGTTCTTTTGACCTATCTATTGATGGGTCTTTATTTGAAACGAGCCCTCCGGAAATTTTTCAAGGAACCTGAACTAACCCCGTGATCTGGGGCCGGACGATCCTATAAGTTGGCAAAAAAAAGGGGACCCTTTTGGGGTCCCCTTTCGCGTGAAAGGATCAGTCATCCTGGGATGTGGCCGCGTTGTAAGGGTTGCCTTGGGCGTCGAACAGGTCGAAAGACCCGTCATTCAATCTCAGGACGATCTCCAAAGGCCTGCCGTTGTTCACGTCCGAATACTGGATGTTTTGTACGCCTGAAGCCAGATAGATGGGGCTGAAGGCCGAAGGGTCGGCTCTGTCGTACAAGAAGGCGTCACCTTCTCCTGGCACGATCTTGACCGATCGTTTGCCGTCCGGGCTGTTATAGGCCGTCTCGCCGGCCTGCTCCTGGCCGCTCACGACCACCGGATCATCCGCGGAGTTGGCGGGGATGTAATTGTCGTCGTTATAGACGTAAAGCTCGCCGACGTGATAAGGGTCCTGCCACCACCAATAATTGTCGTTGTAGAAGCACCAGCGGTTAAAGCCGCTGTCGTACCACCACCAACGGCCGTTGTAATTGCGGGTCCAAAAGAATTGATCCCCCGCGTACCAGCCGTACCAGTGGTATCCCGAATGGTCGATGTAATGGGAATAAGAAAAGCCGCCATCCGTATGCCAATAATAATGGTCCCTTTCGGTCTCCACGCGGTTTTCCTGGTCGATCCTCTGCATGTAGGCCGGACGGTTCACGGCCGACATCTGGTTTCGCACTACCGAGCCGTTGAATTGGCGGGCGGAAACCATCGTTCCCTTGAACGCCTCCCCTTTGGGGCCGGTCCTGGGAGCCCCGATGATCGAATGGGCCCGGTCGGTAGAAACGATCTCGGACCGGTCGGTGATGTACCTGGGTTCGGTTTTCACGCCGATCTTGGACAACTTTTGACGCACATAACCCTGGGTATAGGCGTGATGACGTACCGCCACGGCTTCCCTGACGACAGGCGCGTGAGCCGTGTTCGCTTGTCGGACGGCCTGAACCGGCGCCGCTTTTTGAAAGGTATGTTGAACAACCGGAGCGGTTCGGGTCCTTTGGACCTGCCCATAAGAAGGCTGGTACGCCTGGTGATAGCCTGTGCTGGGGCTGGTGTGATTCATCTGGATCCGCACCGGCTGGCTAAATCGTGCCTGGGAGCGGACCGTTCCTCCGCTCCTGGCCATGCCGCCGCCCCCTCTGCTCCCGGCCGCATTACTGTCCTTGAAGCTTCCACCGCCTCCGCCCCGATCGTTCGCCGCGTAAACGGCTACGCCCATGGAAAAGGCCAAGATCAAAGTTAAAAGCATTAATCGTTTCATGTTGCCCCTTTAGAAAATGAAGTCCTGGAAGGGTTAAAGCAAGAAACGAGCCGTTCAAACCATGGCCTCTCATCCTAGGATCGTTATCAAAGGGATAGGAAAGGTGGTTAAACTTCAAATTGATAAAATGGATCGTTCGATCGAATCGAGAATGACTAAAATGAGGCTATCAATATGAGAGCGATCAGTTCGATCAATTAATGGTTAATTTTCGCGAATACCGGCTTTATTTATTGATAAAGAGTAGTATGGAATCTGTCGGGCGGTTCATCCCCCCTTCCTCCCAGGCCCCGGTGAATGTCTTTAAGGAATCCGGACCAAATTTTATCGTTTTGGTTCAACCAACTCGGCCCCCTCTACACTCTCACGTTGATCTACCGGCAGGCTGAATCCTGCCCAGGAGCCTAACATGCGCGTCGAAGACCTCGACCTAAAAGAACTTTTGGAATATGACCCATCCGGCGGCAAGATCCGTTTTGCCGGACAAAGAGCCCTGATATTCGACGCCGTTTCCCAGGGGCTCCTTCGCAAAGAGTTGGTCGCCACCTATGGCGAAAGGATCGCCCGGGGCATCCTCAGCCGCTACGGCTATATCCACGGCCGGCGCCTGGCCGAGACCCTGAAGAACAAATTCAAATGGGAAACCGAGGAAGAATGGAGAAAGGCCGGCGCCTGGATCTATGCCCTTCAGGGGTTGTTCAAGCTGGACCCGAACAGCGCTTCCTCTTTTGGCCCTACGGGAGGATCTTGGCTCGTCTCTTATGAAGCCGAACAGCATTTGCTCCACATGGGGCGTTCGGACGCCCCGGTCTGCTGGAACCTGTGCGGGCTCATGAGCGGTTATCAAAGCTTCGCCACGGGTCAAGAAATGTACGCGTTGGAGGACAAGTGCGTGGGCAAGGGAGACGCCTACTGCCATGTGATGATCAAGCCCGAGGAGGAGTGGGGCGAGGTGACGGGCGGGGAACTGGCGGTTTTCAAGCGCATCGGGATCGATGATGTCTTGCGGGAAGTTACCACCAGCCTGAAGAAAACTGAAAATGAGTTGCGAGAAAAAACCCGTAAACTTTCGATCATCGCCAAGATCGAGGAAGACCCGAGTGAACTCATGGCGCGAAGCCCGGGGATGCGCAAATTGATGGAACTTGCCAAGACCATCGCCGCCATCGATTCCACGGTCCTGATCACGGGCGAGAGCGGCACCGGCAAGGAAAGGGTGGCGCGGTTCGTCCACGACCATTCGGCGCACGCCGACGGCCCCTTCATTGCGGTCAATTGCGGGGCCATCACGGAGACATTGCTTGAAAGCGAGCTCTTCGGCCATGCCCGCGGGGCCTTCACCGGCGCGACCTCGGACCGGCCGGGTCTTTTCGAGGCGGCCAACGGCGGGACGCTGTTCCTGGACGAGGTGGGCGAGATATCCCTGCCCATGCAGGTGAAGCTCCTGCGGGCCATCCAGGAGAGGGAAGTGCGCCGGGTGGGGGAGAACAAGAACCGGTCGGTCAGGGTTCGTATCGTCAGCGCCACCAACAAGGACCTGTCGATCGAGGTGGCGGAAAAAAGGTTCCGGGACGACCTCTATTACCGCCTGAACGTGGTGGAATTGGCCGTGCCGCCCCTGCGCCAAAGGCGGGAGGACGTCCTTCCCCTCGCCCGCCTGCTCCTGGCCGAATCGGCCCTTCAAATGAAACGATCGGTGGACGGGATGACGCCGACGGCGGCGGACAAATTGCTGGAATATCCCTGGCCCGGCAACGTGCGGGAACTTGCGAACGCCATGGAAAGGGCTGTGGCGGTGGCAAAGACCAACCGCGTGGACGTGGAGGACCTGCCTCCCCAGGTGCTTTTGATGATGCCGATGGCTTCCAATCAGGGAGACCCCCGGGCCATGAAGGATGTGGAGAAAGATTGCATCCTGAACGCCCTGGAAAAAACCGACGGCAACCGCCGGAAAGCGGCGGAATTGATGGGGCTGGGCGTGGCGACCCTTTACCGAAAGCTCCGGGCCTACAAGTTGTTGGATAAGGTGAAGGAATGAGCGGTCTTCCCGGGCGGTTTCTCCTTGGGGAATGAACCCTCCGCCACCCAAGGGTCCGCTCAGGAGAAATCGAAGATCAAGGTCCTTCTCGCGGAGGACCGGCCGGGAGGTTCGCCCTTTTGGGAACAGATCCTCGCAGAAGTCCCGGACGCGGAAATAGAATTCAGCCTGGTCGAGAAATTCGCCGATGACGCCAAACACTTCGAGGTCAGGACCCCGGATGTCATCATCCTGGACCTTTCCCTGCCGGCCGGCGGGGGTTTGGAGGCTTTTTTATCGGTCTATAACACGGCCCCCAACATCCCCATCATCGTCGTGACCGGGACGGACAATCAAAAGTTGGCGGTCCAGGCCGCCCTGGCGGGCGCCCAGGACTGCCTGGTCAAGAGCGATATCAGCGGTTTCCTTTTGAGCCGTTCAATTCGTTACGCTATCGGCCGTCAAAACCATTTAAAACAGCTCAAAGCCGTCTCGGTCATCGACGAATTGACGGGCCTCTACAACCGGCGGGGTTTCCTGATCTTGGCCGACCAGCGGATCAAAATGTCCGAACGGACGGGGGAATCCCTCTTCCTGGTCTTCGCCGATGTGGACGGGTTGAAAGCCATCAATGACACCCTGGGGCACCACGGGGGGGACCTGGCGCTCATGGAAAGCGCCCATGTCCTGAGGGAAGCCTTCCGTGAGACGGATATATTGGGAAGATTGGGCGGGGATGAGTTCGTGGCCCTTTTAGCCGACGGCGGGGGGGTCAGTCAAGGATCCTTGAGGGAGAGGTTCCAGGGGACGGTCCAGGAGCATAACGCCTATCGCACCCGAAGCTTCAAACTTTCCATTAGTATCGGCATATCCCTTTTCGATCCCCGCACACCTTGTTCCATCGGGGACCTGTTGGATAAAGCGGATAAGGAAATGTACGTGCAAAAAAAGGCGGGGAAGGTCCGGTAAAAGAGGCCCGTCTGAACGGCCAAAGACTTCTTTTGCGTCTCCAAAACCCTTATTTGCGGGATGTCTTAGTTCAGCAGCGCTGGTAGGTTGAAAAGTAATATTTCGGTTGGTTCCTGCGCGGTGAAAGATACCGCTATTTCCACCGAGAACCCCGCCCCATCCCCCACGAGAAGTTGAAGGTCGGCCAGGTCGATCTTTCCTTTGACCACGTGCAGCCAGGCGTTCCGGCCGGGTTTCAGCTCGTGGACCATATGGTTCCCCTTGTGGATGAGCGTGGAATACATTTCCACGTCCTGGCGTATCTTGAGCGAGTCGTCCTTCCCGTCGGGAGAAGCGATGAGTTTGAGGATGCCCTTGCGGTCGGCCAGGGTGAAACGCTTGTTTTCCCCGTCCGGTTCGGCCACGCCAGCGCCCGGCGCGAACCCGCTTTGGAATAGGCGGGCTTCATCGTCAGGGGAGACGTTCAGGGAAAATTGTTTGACGCCGGCCTGGGTTTCAGCTAGATGGAAATCGCCCGCCCGCATCAAGCCGCTCTTGCCCTGCTGGGGCCTATTGAAGACCATGACCCCTTCATGGAGGTAGGTCACGATCACCATGTCCTTTTGCGTTTGGAGGACGAAGGTCCGGCCCGGCTTTAGGATCTCCTCATTGAATATCTTGAGCGCTCCGAAACCGTTCTGCAGGGGATCGGCTTGGTTTTCATGATCGAAGGTCATCCATGTTTTTTGATTCTCGGTGTCGATATGGCGTCGTTCCGCTGATCTTCGTATGGTGATCATTTCATTTTCCTTAGGCGCTTATTTTCCAGGCTAATATTCCCATCGACGTTAGAACCATTCTTAAAACCCCCGACCAACGCCGACTCCACATCCGGAAAAGACCTTAAAAAAGTGTTGAATTCCAATAGCTCGTAGATATCCGTGACGTCCGGTCTCATGCCCGCCAAGACCAGGTCCCCATTCTGCCCGCGGATCTTCTTGATCTCGCTGATGAAGATGCCCCAGCCGGCGCTGCTGATGTATTCCACGTCCGTCAGGTCGATCACCAACTTGAACTTTTTATCGTTCAGGACCGACCGAAAGCGTTCCTCGAACTCGGAAGCCGTGACCGTGTCGATCACACCCTGGACTTTTATTAACGTGATCCCTTTGTTTCGCTCGTTTTCGGATATGCCGACCGAAATGTGGCTTTTCCCCCCGTCGATATTCATCACTTTCGATGTCCCGACCGCGCGTTTTCACGAGAAGCTCTAAGAAAAAGAAGCAAGAAACAAGCCGTTTCTTATTGGAAATTAGCAACGAATCAGGCAGGTCTTTGATCGGATTTCATCAATGAAAATCAAAACGAGAATTGAGGGCGATCAATTTGATCGTTCGCGGTCTATAGAAGAACGCGGCGCGGAACGGAAACCGATTTTTATCCTGACCAGCGGAGGGTTTCTGGGGGGGTATGGAACTTGCTTAACACCAATGGTCAATTGTTTTCTTGAGCAAAAATAAAAGAATGAAAGAGTGATCATGAAAAGGTTTTCTTTAGCGCTGGGTTGTTCTTTGCTTTTAACGTTGGGAAGTACCTTCGTTTATGCCGATGAGTCCGTCTCGCCGGTAGGACCCACGGTACGTTTGGGCGTGGAGGGAGGTTTTAACCTGGCTAACTTGAACGGCGCGAACGTGAATGACGCGGTCGGTTCCCGATTAGGGTTCGTGGGGGGCGCTTTCCTGGGTCTGCCCTTGGGAACGAGCCTGACGCTCCAGCCCGAGATCCTCTATTCCCAAAAAGGCGGGAAGTACAACGGTAATCCCTATCAACTGGATTATTGGGAGATCCCCATTTTGTTGGACGTGAACCTGGTGGGGCCTTTGGGTCTGCTGCTGGGCCCTTCCTTCGATTTCAACTCCGCGAACAGCGGTGTGGCCAATATCAACAATTCGGACGTAGGGCTGGTCGTGGGCGGTCAAGTGAACCTCAGCCGTTTCCTGGTCAGCGGTCGATATGAAGTGGGTCTGACGAACGTCACCAACAATCAAAGCGTCCAGAATGGGACCTTCACCTTCATGGTCGGCCTTTCGTTCATTTAAGTATAAAAAACCCATTTACCACGGAGACACATGCCGACCTTCAATAAAAAAGCTTTAAAAGAGGTCGGTATAGTACCGATTTCCAATTAAATCAAATTGGATAATCGGCACAGAGACACAGCTAGCTTTTCCACAAAAAATTTGGTTTTAAATCAAAAATCAAGTTGTAACTGTGAACTCTGTGAGCTGCCGAAGGCAGCCTGTGGTGAAAAGATTTTATGTCTCAGTGGTGAAAAGGGTTTTTTGTGAGAGGAAAGGGGGGCGGTGATGTCCTACAAAGGCCAAAGTTACGGGAATCTGAAGGGAATACCGGGATTCAGCGATGAATTACTGGATATCCACTTGAAGCTTTACGAGGGTTACGTCGCCCATTTCAGCTCCATGATCGATTCCCTGAACAAATCATCCAGGGATCCGGGAATGGTTGAGGAGATCGAACGGGAATTTTCCTGGGAGTTCAACGGTGTCCGGCTCCACGAGGCTTATTTTGGGAACGTGACGAAGCATTTCAATGTCCTGAACCCAGCCTCGGACCTGGCGTTACAGATCGTCAAGGATTTTGGGTCCGTGGAAGTCTGGGGGGATGATTTCAAGCAGGTGTGCCTCACCCGGGGTGCGGGTTGGGCGGTCCTAGCCTGGAACCCGGAAGAGAAGAGACTGGTCGATCTATGGATCGAGGGTCACGAGGTGGGGCCCCTTTTCTACTGTGTTTCCATCCTGGTCAATGATTGTTTCGACCACGCCTATAGGACCGATTATGGGGACGACCGGTCGGACTATACGGACGCTTTCCTCAATGTCGTCGACTGGAAGGAAATTCAAAAACGATTCCAAACCGTTATCCAATTGTCGAGAGCTTTTGAGTATTCCTTATGACCAAACGATCCATGAATAGACAAAAAGCTAAATTGATCCGGCGAAAAGTCACCCCTCTGTTGCCTCCACCCCAGAATAAAAGGGAAGGATCGCTTCCCCAGGAACCTGGTTTCCTCAACGAGGTGGATTGTTATGACGAGGGGATATTGTGGAAGCGTTTCAATGAAACAAGGCTTTCCGCCGCGTCCTATAGCCGGGGTTGGCCCCGGTGGTATTCATAGTGGTTCGACCCGATGTTTTTCCATGGCGGAACTGGATAAGCATGGGCCTTTTGATAATGCCATCCTGGGCCGTTGCCCAAACCCCGACGGCAAGCACCACGCCCGTTCCAAGCAAGAACCTGGTCTATGTGTTGGACAAGATATGGCCCGGGGATGGGACGAACGGGCTTAGCCTGAAGGACCCGGAAGCCTTGTCCTGCGCTCCTGACGGCTCGGTCTATATCGCCGACACGGGGAACAACCGCATCGTTCAATGGAAACAGGATAAAAAAGTCATCCGGACCATCGGAAAATTCGGCGCCCAGGCCGATTGGGCCAATCCTCCCGAGTTCAACCAACCCAGCGGCATCCTCATCCATCCTTCAGGCCGTATTTATGTGGGGGACACCCTTAACCACCGGATCGTGAAGTTGGACGCCGATGGGATGGTGGTGACGGTTTTTGGGGGGCAGGGTTCGGAAACTGGTTTCTTCAACATGCCGCGGACCATCGCCAATGACCGCTACGGGAATATATGGGTCCTGGATACGGGGAATTCCAGGATCCAGATCTTCAGCGCCATGGGCGAGTTCCAATTCGCTTGGGGGTCCTTTGGGACGGGTGATTATCAGCTCAATAATCCCATGGGCATGGCCATCAACCCGATCGACCAGGGAATCATCGCCGATACGGGCAATTTCAGGTTCGAGGTTTTTAATGACGCCGCGGCCCCGGTCACCCAGGTGGGTTGGTACGGCAATGGGCCCCAGCAGTTCAAGGAGCCTTCGGGGATCGCGGTCTCCAAAACGGGTCTAATGGCCATCGCCAACGCGGACCGGGTCGACTTTTATAACGATAACGACGGTGATTTTGAATATATGGGACGATGGAAACCGGATAGCCCTTGGGATAGGTTGAAAACAGGTCCGCGGTTCCGTGGTATCGCCTGTGACCGGAAGAACCGGGTCTATGTGACCGACGTCAATAATAACTGGTTGGTCCGTCTTAAACCGGTGGACCGATTTAGGGTTCAGGCTACCCCGGAACCATCGCCTACCCCTCCGCCTTCTGAACCATATACCGGGAACGGTTATCCCATCCGATAAGTCCGCTATTAAAAATGTCTGATGAGTCAACGCCCATGAGAAAAAATGATTTATAATTTCCCATCGGTAGGTAATGAAAGAGGAAAAATGAGGACGAACACCCGAAAAATATTCGGTTTCATTTGTGGTGTCGGACTTATGATCGGATCGGCCGGGTGCGCGGTGACCCTTTATGATTGGCCGGCGGTCGCTCAAAAACTGGATGGGGAAGGGTCCTATCCCGCTTTGAAGACCAGCGAGGTCTATTTCTTTCTCTCGAAAGAAGCTTTCCCCCCGGACCTCCATTGGGTGGAAGTCTGTACGCTCCTGCCGCCCCAGAGATGCGAATGGTCGGATCGGAAGCTGATCAGCGAGTTCCAGGTGAAAGCGGCGGAAAACGGCGCCAACGCGGTCATATTCGATTCGGTGAATACGATCAAGACGGAATTCGGTTTCTTTGTTTATGCCGGACGCGCCACCTGTTACAGGCTATACAAACAAGACCCCTCGGAGGATGTGGATCTGAGTTCCTCCCAATACGGGACCCAGGCCCCTAACCTAACAGAAGTTAAATAAAAACTATTCAGCACAGTGCCGACCTTTATATAAGTAATTAAAGAGGTCGGTATTGTACCGATTTCTTATGCATCTATTATTTTGGTGAATCGGTATAAGACACAGAGTCACATGCCGAGGCCGGGCCAAATTACCGATATCGTTATTTCGGGATTTTATCTCGTTCCGCTTCGTATGTATTTTTCAGCTTCGAGCCAATCGGTCAATTCATCTCCCGCCTGTTCGATCCTTCCCCGATTCAAATAACTGTAATAAGCGGCTTCCTCGATCTTCTGGGTGTTATCCACGCTCTTTGAGAGCGGGATGGTTTTCTCTGTTTTCTTATTGAACATAACGACTTCCTTGATCGGATTATGCTGCCCAACCTGTTCGTTACATCGGCTTTTGCTTATCCGTAAAAGCAAGAAACGAGCCGTGTTTTGATGGGCGAAAGTACCGAATTTTCACCTTTCATTATTTTTGGCGATCAAAACGAGAGGCAAATGTCTTTATTGATCGCATCGATGAAATAAATAGTCATGACAGCGGGAAAACCCGCGGCACGTTCCTTGCTTTAACACCCTCCATGGTTTTCGTTCTCAAAACAGAAATCCAAATAATACGCAAGGAAGTTAAAGTGAAAAAGTTCATAGCTCTTTCGATCATGCTGGCACTGTTCCCGGCGGTCTTTATGACGGGATGTACCGGCTCAACGCCGACAGGTTCAAGCAATAATGCGGGCCCAACCGCTACTTCAACGTCGACACCCATTCCGGGCATTTATTTAACGCCCCAAACCACCCCTCAAGCGCAGGTCTCCCTATTGACCGCGGCTAATTACGTGATCCTGTCCTACACGGGGATCACCAATAGCGGGCCCAGCACCACCTGCGGCGGGTATGGGGTCTATCCGGATGGATTGACCTCGGTAACGGGATCTCCCGCGATCGTGGAGAATTGCGGCGGGGCCATTGATGTGGGCGATGCCACCGCGGATCAGGCCAAAAAAGACCTGGGAACGGCATATACCAACATCGGGAACCGGGTAGGCGGCGCGCCCATCCCGTCAGGCGCCGATATCGGGGGAACGACCCTGTATCCCGGTCTGTACATTGACAACGGGGACCTGAACATATCCTCCTCGGATTTGACCCTGGACGCCCAAGGCGACTCGACCGCCATCTTTATCTTCAAGGTTTCGGGCGTACTGACCGTCGCGACCAGCCGAAAGGTCACCCTGGCCAATAACGCGAACGCCGCCAATGTCTATTGGTGGTTGACCAAGAACTGTACCTTGAACGCTTCCGTCCAAATGAAGGGGACCATCATGGCTTATACCTCCGTCACCTTCGGCAACAGTACCGTGCTGACCGGGCGGGCCCTGGCCGAAAACGGGGATGTAACTTTGCTGACCAATACCATTACCCATCCTTAAACGAAGGTAGAGGAGAACGTGAGTCAAAGGAAAGCGCGGACCAGGCCAAAGCCCGGTCCGCTTTTCCATATTGAAGGGATTCAAAACTGTTGAACGGGTCTCAAAAATAAAGGAGGTTTCTGTCATGGGCGCGAAAAGGGACGCTTACGTTGAGGAAATAAAAGGGAAGATCGATAATTGGAACCTGGAGATCGATAAGTTCCAGGCCAAGACGGACATTGCCAAGGCGAAAGCCCAGGCGCAATACCTGAAACATATCGAGGAATTGAAGGGCAAACGCAAGGAAGTTGAAGCGAAGTTGGACGAAATACAACGGTCCAGCGAAACGGCCTGGGAAGACGTGAAAGCCGGGGCGGATAAAGCATGGAAGTCCATGAGTGAGACGATCAAGATCGCTCGATCCAGGTTCAAATGACGATCGAAGGGGGTATGAAAGCCAGGACCAGCAGTTCAAATTCGCTTCTCATTCCTTTTCATTACAAGTCATTGAACATGCGCAACCGTTTTGTCATGGCCCCCATGACCCGTAATTTCTCGCCCAACGGTATACCCACCGCAGAGGTGGCCGCCTATTACCGACGCCGCGCCGAGGGGAATGTGGGGCTCATCCTTTCCGAAGGCACGATCATTAATCGGCCGTCGAGCGCCAACTTGCCGGGTATTCCGCGTTTTTACGGGAAAGAATCCCTGGAGGGCTGGAAGGGAGTCATCGATAGTGTCCATGAGGCGGGAGGGGTGATGGGTCCTCAGATCTGGCATGTGGGTATCGGGAGCCCGACCCCAACCGGGAATTGGAAACCCGATGCTCCTGCCGAGGGTCCCTCAGGCTTGTATGGCCCCAGTCTTTCCAACGGTGTCGCCATGAGCGAGAAGGACATCCAGGACACTATCCAGGCTTATGGGGACGCCGCGGGCGAGGCCAAGCGGATGGGATTCGATACGGTCGAGATCCACGGGGCCCATGGTTATCTTATCGATGAGTTTTTTTGGGCCGCCACCAATCAGCGGGAAGATAGTTACGGCGGGAAGACCCTGCCAGAAAGATCCAGATTCGCGATCGAGGTGGTTGAGGCGGTGCGCCGAGCGGTCGGTGATGAATTCACTGTTATCTTGAGGCTTTCCCAATGGAAGCCCATGGACTACAAGGCCAAGCTGGCCCAAAACCCCAAGGAAATGGAAGCCTGGCTTGTTCCATTGGCCGAGGCGGGTGTGGACATTTTCCATTGTTCCCAGCGCAGGTTCTGGGAGGCCGAGTTTCCTGAATCCAGTCTTAATTTCGCAGGATGGGCCAAAAGGTTGACCGGAAAACCGACCATCACGGTGGGCTCGGTGGGTTTGACCGGGGAATTCATCGGCGCTTTCAAAGGCGAGGGCTCGGAAGCCCACTCGATCGATGACGTGATCCGCCGTTTCGAGAATGGGGAGTTCGACCTGGTGGCTGTGGGCCGGGCGGTGCTGTCCGACCCCAACTGGGTCCTTAAGATCGAGCGGGACCGGTTCACGGAATTGATTGGGTTCAACCAGGAAGACCTGAAAAGACTGACTTAGAACTCAAAACGAAAATGTTCTTAAACCACATGCCGACTTCCGATTAAAAAATATTTTAAAGATGTCGGTATTGTACCGATTTCAAAATTTTATATGGAGAATCGGCACAGAGTCGCACGGAGTCACACGTGCCGCTTTTCAATAGACATAATAAGAATGCGGTATTGTCCCGATTTCTTTGGCCTTTCGGGCCAAAGGGGACAGAGTTAAGTCTCTTTTTTGTAAATCCCATCAATCCCATTAATCTGTGGCTAAAACATCTTTTGGTTTAATGTGGAATCAAATCCCAATGTCTTACTCTGTGTGACTCCGTGCGACTCTGTGGTGAAAGCCTTGCTTATGGTTCTGTTAGGCTATCCCACACCTCTTTTTCAGCTTCGGCCCAGTCACACATCTTGTCGCCCGCCTGGGCGTAACGCTCCCGGTTCAAATAACAGTAATAGGCGGCTTGTTCGATCTGTTGGGTGATCTCAGTCTCGGTCAGCGCGACTTTTTTTTGTTTTGTGTCATCGCTCATTTCGGATCCTTTTTGGGAGTATTCATCATTAACCACCAAGGCACCAAGACACCAAGAAAATCTTTTTGAAGGTGTTTGAAAAACCAAGAAGGCAATCTAAATGAATCTCTTGTTTGAATTTGTAACTTAAAGAATTTTTCTTCACAAAGACTACAAGGGTTTCTTTGTGCCTTGGTGCCTTGGTGGTTCAAATTGTGTTTTGGGTTAACAGTGAGTGCAAGAAACAAGCCGAGTCGTTTCGATCCGATCTTTTGTAATTTGACCCTTTTTCGATGGTTCCATCCCAAGAAAATCAAAACGAGACCGAAACCGATCATTTTGATCGGGAAGTCAGCGTCACATACAGGGACGCGGGTTCCGCCCCGCAAATATCGACCTTTCTCCTTTGTTCGGTGGGGTGGAGCCGCGCCAGCGGGGGCACGTTCCTTGCTTTAACACTAACCTCAAGTCATGGGATCAAATATCTTTCACGGAGGCTTTTGAAATGAGAAACGGAAGTTCTTTTCCGATGTTGGTGTTCTGCGTCATTGTGGCACTCGGCGGCGGTTTGGCTTATGTAATCTATCTCGGCAATCCATCCAATTTTCCTGTCAGCGTTTTCATCGGGGCACTTACTTTTGCCGCCGCCCTGATAAGCTCGCTCGCGATCAAGGTCGCGGACCAATGGGAAAGGGTCGTGATCCTGCGTCTGGGCAAGTATCGGTCCCTGGAAGGCCCCGGCCTGTTCTTCATCATCCCCATCATCGACGATATCGCCTATTGGATCGACACCCGGGTGATCACCTCCGCCTTCAAGGCCGAGAAGACCCTGACCAAGGACACGGTGCCGGTGGACGTGGACGCGGTGCTGTTCTGGAAAGTGGTGGATCCCAAGAAAGCGGCCCTGGACGTGGCCGATTACCAGAGCGCCATCCAATGGGCCTCCCAGACGGCCCTGAGGGACGTGATCGGCAAGACCATGCTCTCCGACATGCTGGAAGGCCGGGAAAAGATCAGCAGCGAGCTCCAAAAGATCATCGATGTGCGCACCGAGCCCTGGGGCATCAACGTCATCTCGGTGGAGGTGAAGGACGTGCTGATCCCCGCGGCCTTGGAGGACGCCATGTCCATGCAGGCCCAGGCGGAAAGGGAGCGTCAGGCCCGCGTGATCCTGGGTGATTCGGAACGCCAGGTGGCGGAGAAGTTCGGGGAAGCGGCCAAGACCTATATCAACAATCCGGTCGCCCTTCATTTGAGGGCCATGAACATGCTTTACGAGGGGTTGAAGGCCAATTCCACGATCGTCATCGTGCCAAGTTCGGTGGTGGAAACCATGCAGTTGGGAGGGATGGCAGGACTGACGGCCTTGACCATGGGTATCGGGCAGGAACAGGCGAACAAAGCGAAGGTTATTGGACCAGGAACCCAAACGTGAAGTCGGCGGTGAAAAGATACTCAAAGCTCGAAAGGAAATCAAAATGTTGAATAAAGCAAAAAACATGCAGGGTTACAAATTGCACGGCAAGGATGGGGAATTGGGAACGATCCAGGAGTTCTTCTTCGACGACCACCACTGGACGATCCGCTATCTGGTGGTTGACACGGGAACCTGGCTCGCTGGCCGACAGGTATTGATCTCTCCCTACGCGGTGACCTCGGTCCAACATGAGGGAAGATATGTCAGTGTCGAGTTGACCAAAAGGCAGATCGAGAACAGCCCGTCGTTGGAAAGCGACAAGCCGGTCTCGAGACAATTCGAGGAAACCTATCACGACTATTACAAATTTCCCGTCTATTGGGGAGGCGCCTTCGCCTGGGGCCCCTATTCCTACATCAACCGCAACCGAGAAAACAGGGAAGAACCTGTAGCCGCTCATAAGGAGTGGGACCGCAACTTGCGCAGTACGGAAGACGTCACGAACCACCACATCCAGGCCCTGGACGGCGAGGTCGGATATGTCGAGGATTTCATCATTGACGACGAGAACTGGGCGATCCGCTACCTGGTCGTCAGTACCAATAATTGGCTGCCGGGAAAACACGTCCTCTTGTCGACCCGCTGGATCCAGAGCGTGAGCTGGAACGAACAGAAGGTATTCGTCGGCCTGACCAGGGAGGCCATCAAGAACTCGCCTGAGTTCTCGGCCCATTCCCTCCTGACCCGGGAATACGAGGTGGGACTGCACCGCCATTACGACCGCCATGGCTATTGGCTTGATGACCTGGAAGTTGTCAAAACCACCCATTGAAATGGTCGTTCACCCGCCGTACCGCAGTTGAAGTGGAAAGGAACTCTTTATGATGGAAAAAGTCAGGCCGCTGAAAAACTACAAATTATTCGACCGCGCTGGCGTGTTGGGAAAGATCAAGGAATTCTATTTCGACGATAACCACTGGACCATCCGTTATTGGGCCGCGGGAATGGGAAAACTGCTTTCGGGCAGGGAAGTAACCATCTCACCCTACGAGCTGGCCGGGGTGAACAAGGGAAACCACCGCATCACGGTCGATCTGGGTAAAAAGCGGATGGAAGAGCGTCTGCCCGCGCGGGATGGACTGGCCGGTCTGCGCCTGCATTACAAACTCCAGGCTTGCTGGGTCGATGAGATGACCCGTTAAAAACGGCCAAAACAAAGTCAAGGAAGGAATGAACCATGCTGAACAAAGCCAAAATTCTGAAGGGTTACAAATTGCACGGCCTGGACGGGGAAATAGGCGAGGTCAATGAGTTCTATTTCGATGACCAGTTTTGGACGGTCCGTTATCTGGTCGCCAACACGGTCCGGTGGCTTCCGGGACGGCCGGTGTTGATCTCGCCATACGCGCTGGGCGCGGTGGATAAGGAAAACCGGAGCATCACGGTCAAATTGACGAAAAAACAGATCGAGGAAAGTCCCTCGTTGGAAAGCGATAAGCCCGTCTCGAGGCAGTTCGAGGAGGCTTACCACGAGCATTACGGTTGGCCTGCCTATTGGAGCGGCGTATACGCTTGGGGACCTAATCCATTCATTTTGCCGGGTCGTGATAAACCTAAAAAAAACCTGTTCGGCGGTAAAAGGCCGGACCACCATTTACGCAGTACGGATAAGGTGAGCGGATATGTCATCCAAGCGTCGGACGGTGAGATCGGCCATGTCTCTGATTTCATCATCGACGAAGAGACCTGGGCGATCCGTTACCTGGTCATCGATACGAGGAATTGGCTGCCCGGAAAGTATGTCCTGGTCTCGACCAAATGGATCGAGCGGGTGAGCTGGGTTGAATCCAAGGTGTACGTCAATCTTTCCAGGGAGATGATCAAGTCTTCGCCCGAATACACGCCCGAATCCCTATTGACCCGGGATTACGAGATCGGCCTGCACCGTCATTACGACCGCCACGGATATTGGGTGGAAGAGGTGGGAGCCGGAAAAAGCGCCCACATTGGGTAGATGGTCGGCGGGGCAGCCCTGCCGTTGGAAGAGGGAGGGTCCTATGGCAACGATGAGCCGAAAGCCCCGTGAATGGTTTAAAGAAAAAATGATGGGAGATAACCGATGACAGAACAAGAAGGCAAAAAGAAACCTGAGCCTAAGGCCGGGTTGCAACTGATCCCTCAGGATGACCTGCAAAAACTGCCCCTGGCTGAAGTGGAGAAAAAGTTGGGATCGACGCCCGACGGCCTCACTCAGGCTGAGGCGCAAAAACGGCTGGCCCAATACGGGCCCAATGAGATCGAGGAAAAAAAGACCAACCTTTTCCTGAAATTCCTAGGCTATTTTTGGGGGCCCATCCCCTGGATGATCGAGGCGGCCGTGATCCTTTCGGCGGCGGCGCGCCATTGGCCCGATTTTTTCATCATCCTTCTTCTGCTTTTCGCCAACGCCGTCGTCGGGTTCTGGGAAGAACACCAGGCGGGCAACGCTATCGAGGCCCTGAAGGCCAAGCTGGCGGTCAAGGCCAGGGTATTGCGGGATGGGAAGTGGACCACTCCGCCGGCCAAGGAATTGGTGCCGGGCGATGTCATCCGCCTGCGCCTGGGCGACATCGTTCCGGCGGACGCGCGCCTGCTTTCGGGCGACGAAGTGGAGGTGGACCAGTCCGCCTTGACAGGGGAATCCCTGCCCGTCGTGAAAAAGTCCGGAGAAGCGGTGTTTTCGGGTTCGATCCTCCGGCAGGGGGAAATTGGCGCCATGGCCTATGCCACGGGCGGGAACACTTTTTTCGGAAAGACGGCCAAACTGGTGCAGGACGCCCATACCGTCAGCCATTTCCAAAAAGCGGTCTTGAAGATCGGCGATTACCTGATATTCCTCGCGGTGGCGTTGGTGGCGTTGATCATCATGGTGGCCATATTCCGCGGCGACCCGATCCTCACCACGCTCCAGTTCGCCCTGGTGCTGACGGTGGCCGCCATCCCCGTGGCGATGCCGACGGTCTTGTCGGTGACCATGGCGGTGGGGGCGCGCCTGCTCGCGAAAAAACAGGCGATCGTCAGCAAACTGGTGGCCATCGAGGAATTGGCGGGAGTGGACGTGCTTTGCGCGGACAAGACCGGCACCCTGACCCAGAACAAGCTGACCCTGGGCGATCCCTTCTGCCTGGATAAGATCACCCCGGAGCAGGTGATCCTCAACGCCGCGCTGGCCTCGCGTGCGGAAAATAACGACACCATTGACCTGGCCGTCCTGGGGGGGCTGAAGGACCCAGCGGTCCTGAAGGAATACCAGGTGGCTCATTTCACGCCCTTCGACGCCGTGCATAAGCGCACCGAGGCCACCGTCAAGGATAAGGATGGAAAGGAATTCAAGGTCACCAAGGGCGCGCCCCAGGTCATCTTGGCCCTGTCGGCGAATGCCTCGCAGGAAAAGCCCGCCGTTGAGAAGGCCGTCGATGAGTTCGCGGCCCGTGGTTTTCGTTCCTTGGGCGTGGCCCGGGCCGAGGGGGGAGGTCCTTGGCAGCTCCTGGGCGTCCTGCCTTTGTTCGACCCTCCCCGGGAAGACGCAAAGGAAACCATCGCGACCGCCCTGAAGATGGGCGTGAAGGTCAAGATGGTCACGGGCGACGCGCTGGCCATCGCCAAGGAAACCGCCAAAAAACTGGACATGGGCGTGAATATCCTGGACGCGGCCAGTCTAGGCGACTCCAAAAAAGAAGAATCGTCGGAGACGGCCGAATCCATCGAGAAGGCGGATGGGTTCGCCCAAGTGTTCCCCGAGCACAAGTTCCATATCGTGGATGTCCTTCAAAAACGCGGGCATCTGGTCGGGATGACCGGCGACGGGGTGAACGACGCCCCGGCGTTGAAGAAGGCCGATTGCGGCATCGCCGTTTCGGGCGCCACGGACGCGGCCCGCGCCGCGGCCTCCATCGTATTGATGACCCCCGGTTTGTCGGTGATCATCGACGCGGTCAAGGAAAGCCGGAAAATTTTCCAACGGATGAACAGCTACGCCATCTACCGGATCTCCGAGACCCTGCGTGTGCTCTTATTCATGACGGCGTCGATCCTGGCGTTCAACTTTTACCCCGTGACCGCCGTGATGATCGTGATGCTGGCCTTGCTCAATGACGGCGCCATCCTGTCTATCGCCTACGACAACGTAAAATACAAGGATCAGCCCGAGGCCTGGAACATGCGGATGGTCCTGGGAATATCCACGGTCCTTGGCGTCATTGGGGTTGTCTCCGCTTTCGGTTTGTTTTACCTCGGGGAAAGGGTTTTCCACCTTGACCGTTCCCATATCCAGACGCTGATGTATTTGAAGCTGTCCGTGGCGGGCCATCTGACGATATTCCTCACGCGCACGCGCGGCGCTTTCTGGACCATACGTCCCGCGAAGATATTATGGATCGCCGTGCTTGGCACCCAGATCATCGCGACCTTGATCGCGGTCTATGGTTTCCTGATGACGCCGCTGGGTTGGGGCTGGGCGGGTTTCGTGTGGGGGTACGCGCTGGTTTGGTTCCTCATCAATGACCGGTTGAAACTGCTGGCCTACCGGATATTCGATCCCTCGAAAACCGATGTTGGACCAAGGGAAGAGAATCGCAGAGTGGAAAAACTGGGCGCCGAAAGAAGCGCCAGCGTTGGTTAGAAGGTTCCATTGGAATCAGGTGTGCCCTCAAAAGGGGTGATGGATGAAGTTAGAAGGACCAAGGAGGCGGTACATGAAGGGTTTAAGTTTTTTGATGGTCTCGATTTGGTTGTTAGGAACGGCAGGGTTGGCTTCGGCGCAAACGACGAACGCGCAGGGGCAATTCATCGAAGGCGCGCAAATGTCGAAGGCCCAGATATGGGGCCGGGTCCATGACCAGATCGCCAGGGTTAACGCGGCCTCCAAAGTGGGCAAGCTGCTCATAGGTGAAGCCGCCTCGCTCCTGGCTCAATTGCAGTCGATCAGGGACACGATCAAGGCTGATTACGTCGAGAACGGGAAAAAAGAACTGAGCGACGACCAGAAGATCGCGTTGAATGACATGTTGGATGGGACCGCCAGAAGTATATCGGACAAGGGCGGGTATCAGTACGCTTCTCCCTGAATAGGGGTTTGGTAGGGCCTGAAATTCTCCCGGGCTCGCTGTCCGGGAGGGCCCTCGTTCAACACAACTTTCCGGCTCTTTTGTTCTTCAAACAATGAAGTCAAACCCATCAAAAAGATTTGCCACAGACGCATGGGATTCATGAGATTTCAAAACTGTCATGATTTTAAACTGTTTCTTTGCCCATCCTGTGTGTCCCATGCATCTGTGGCTGATTTAGCCGTAGCTGTGCTTTTTGTTTTAAAACAATAAAATCTTTTGACTTGATCATCTTTGGCATCGGGGTCACGCCTTTCTTGGACGAAAGCGCAACTAAGTGTAGTTTTCATAGGTCCCGTCGGTGACCGAGGCCACCACGATCTTGTTGACCACTTCTCGAACCCCTCCGATCCCCTCGACCAAGGTATCGATCTCCCGCTTGGTCTTGAAATCGTCCGCGATGCCGGACAGGGTGACCAGGCCTTCTTTTACTTGAACGTGCAGTTCGGTGCCCATCTGCCGGATACGGCTTTGGATCAGGGCTTCCAATTGGACATCTTTTGGATCGTTGTGGTTTCCAGTCGTCATGTTGGACCTCTTTTTTTGAACCTTAATGATAAAAAAACTATTAATAACATCTATTCACCACAGAGACACAGAGGGCACAGAGTAAGGCTTAAAGATTAAGATTTTTCTAATTAAAGATTTACTCTGTGAAACTCTGTGCGCCGCCGAAGGCGGCCTGTGGTAAAAAGTATTTCCAGTCCTGAAAAATGAATTACTTGGTTTTATCCGCTGAATCGGGGTGCGACATCATGGGAGAGCCGTAATCGCAATGTCCCCAGGTACAGCCGTCCCGATGGCGGTCCGTGAAGAAACAGAAAAGAGCGGCCAGGACCAATCCCAGGATCACTCCCTTGAAGATGCCTCCACAGTGACTGCAGCCATGCAGGCCCATGCCGGCCTCGTGGCTTGAGCAGCATTTTCCGCCGCCCGTCATGAGGCTTTTCGAGGTCTCGTGACGTAACTTTTGATCGGCGATGATGCGGTCTTTTTCTTCTTGCGTGAATTCCATGTTCTCCCTTTCGAGTCTTATTAACTGAGGGATTAATAAAGCAAGAAGCAAGCCACGGGAACGAAGGGTTTATTCCGATATTTTCGGGCTGTTCGGGAGGGGATTATCAAAATGAGAGTCCGGAGGGTTGTTTTGATCGATGGCCTATTTGGTTCCGACCACCAAGGGAAGGGGATGGGTCCTGGGACGCCAGGATAGGTCCAGCGTGAACACATAGGTCATGATGGCCGTCAGCATCAGGACCATGACGACCCAAAAACGCCAGTCCCGGTGGGCCCGGCGCCAATAAGGGGCGCGGAATTCAGCGGCCTCCAGTCCCGGATTCAGCGGATGGATCTCATGTTTGTGTTTGGTCAAGGTTTGCCTCTTTCAAGATAGGATAGGGAAGTTAAAGAAAAAGGGAGCGGAGTCCGATAACAGGGCCCGCTCCCTTGATCCGTTACAACAGACCGGCTCCCGATTTCGGGAGCCGATCAATACTATTGATCCTCGTGCCACGGATGATCATGACGATATTGGTCGTCGTGATTGGTGTCGTAATCCCACCTGGCGAAGGAATGACTGCGATGATAATTGTCATCATAGTCATGGTCATAATGCCAACGAGCGTCATGGGTTTCGATACCGATCCCGATACCGGCCCCATTCGCGTGCGCGTAACAGCCGGCGTTGATGACGCCGAACGCCGCGAAGAACAACGAGTAAAAACTGAACACTAGAATCCTCATCGGACACCTCCTGAAAGTTTCAGGATGACGCGAATCCGCCATCCCTTTTAGTCGCCTTTAAACGGATCGGCTCTTGGGTCCCGCCGCGTACCAGATAATGAGTCCCAAAACCGGCAATAGGATCACCAGAAAGCACCATAGAAACTTGGCCCCTCCGGAAGCGGCGCTCCTCAAGATCGAGAGGATCGCTCCTATGTCGAGAATGAAAACGATCAAACCAACCAAACCAGTAAACATTTCCCGCCCTCCTTCCGCTGTCGATACGTCTGCTTGTGGTCAAAGCAAGAAGCGGGCCGTGCCGCGAATGGAGCTCTATCCGCCGATCGGTCGTTCTGGAGGGATCAAAACAAGAGAAGGGAAGATCATTTTGATCGGGATCATCACCCCGAAACGAGGAAGGGAATGGAAGGGCGGCCTTTTATCGCCATTCCCCTTCATTTTGGGGTTCGGCCCGCCCAGGGACATAAGGGCACGTTACTTGCTTTAACACCCTCCATGGATTTCGTCGATGGCTTAGGAATCCAAATTCTGGAATGAAATTAGGGAAATGAAATGAAAAAGACACTCAAAGCGGGAACGCTCCTCACTTTAGGGGCGGCGGTATTGTTGGTTTGCGGCTGCGCTGGTCCAAAGGTACAGAGCACGGAAGTTCCCAAGGGGCCGGAAGAGACCCAAGTCGTCAAGGCTGAGGAGCCGGTCCAAGCGGCGCCGGTCGAGCAGAAGTACACGGTCAAAGCCGGGGATACCCTTTGGGCGATCTCGGATAAAACCGGCATTTACTCCGATTCCTACCAATGGCCTTTGATCTTCAAGGCCGATCGGGACCAGATCCAGGACCCGGACATGATCGTCCCAGGGGAGATCCTTATCATCAGCCAGGGACAAACGGCACAGCAAGTGGCGCACGCCAGGCAATTGGCCAGCGATACGCCGGCTTTCGTGAAGCATGATGAGCCTCGTACGACCCTGCCGCTCAATTATTTCTGATCAAAGATCAAGGGACCGCTCATGGTACTGGGATCCTTCTTTAACAGTCCGGCTGAAAAGGCGGTAAGGCTATGAGCGGTTTGGTGATCGCGCGGGATTCTGAGAAGAACAAGACCCAAGAAAGCTGGGGTTCCTTGTCTTGGATGGCCAACCTGTCCCTTTCGGGAAGTTCGGTGACGGTCGGGAGGTTGATCCTCCATCCCGGCCTTTCGGACGCCTTGCATAGCCATCCCAACGCCGATGAGGTGATCTTTTTGTTGAGGGGAAAGGTCGAGGTCCGGATGGGAGGGGCGGATGTGGAACTTCGGGCGGGGGACGCCTTGAGCATTCCCTTGAAGCTCGTCCACCGGATCAAGAACATCGGCGATGACGAGGCCGAAATGACCCTCTCCTACTCATCCGGCATCCGAAAATACACGGCTGAATAAATGGCCCAACCGACCCCCTTGCCGGAAAACTCCCCTCGGTTCGTTCGTTTCGAGCTGGCCCCCTCGACCATGATCACGCTGGTCGGGATCATCGCCGGATTGTGGCTGTTGTTCAAACTGCTTCCCGTATTCCTGGTCCTGATCGCCGCCTTTTTCGTGGTGGGTACCCTGAATCCGGCGGTCCATTGGCTGGAAAAAAAGGGAATTAGCCGAAACCTGTCCATCGGGCTGGTATTCGGCTCGCTTTTGATCGTCACCCTAATGACAGCCATCCTGATCATCCCGGCGCTTTTGGCGCAGGCGACCACCATCCTGGAACAGGAACCGGTCATGCGGGCCCAATTGGCGGACCGGTTATCCGGTTTCCCCCTGAGCGAGGCCCTGGCGAAATGGCTGCGTAATTTCAAGTATGGCGGACCCATCACCACCGCCGGCGCCTCGGCCTTCGCCTATTCGATGGAAGCCCTGACCTTTGTCACTTACTCGCTCAGCGCCCTCTTTCTCGGCCTCTATATCATGCTGGACCGGGACCGCCTCCGGGGCGGGCTTTTCGCCCTTGTGCCCCGGTCCCACCATATCCGCCTTTCCCGAGTCCTGATGAACCTGGAAACCATCGTGGGCGCCTATATCCGGGGCCAGGTGATCACCAGCATGGCCATCGGCCTATTCATCCTGATCCTTCTGGTCTGTTGCGGCGTCGAGAACGCCCTGGCCCTGGCGGTCTTCGGCTCCATCGCCGATATCCTTCCCTATATCGGGGTCTTCCTGCCGATCGCCGCCGCGGTCCTTTCGGCGGGTTCCCATGGGCCGGTTGTGACGATGGTGGTCCTGGCCTTGATGCTGATCTATATGGAGTTCGAGAGCCGGGTGTTGGTGCCCCGGGTCTACGGCCAGGCCCTGAGACTGCCCTCCACGATCGTTCTCTTTTCCCTGTTGGTCGGGGGGACCTTGATGGGCATCCCCGGGTTCCTGCTGTCCCTGCCTTTCGCGGCGGCCATCATGATGCTCATTGATGAATTGAGGGTCCAATTGCCCGGGGAACAGGTCCAGGCGGCGGACGGGGTCCAGAAGGAAAAGGACGAGAAGGGCGAGGAAGAATACGAGCGCCGGACCGAAGGCCAAACGGCCCAGGAATCGGCCGCCATCGCGGTGGAGATATCGGCGGACCGGGTGAAGGAAGAGAACCAGGTCCTGGAAGATAAGAAGCAGGGAACGAACCCAAAAGGAGACTCAAATGCCCTGGAACAAACGCCTGGAAGCTCTACGAAATAAACTGGTCTCGATGGCCAAGAGGGTCCATGACGGCCCCTGGAAATCGGATAAATTCTCCAAGAACGACAGGGCCAACGAGATCATCAATGATATCGGGAAAAGGCCCCATGTCTTCGTCATGGGATGCATCCTGGGTCACCGGGTCCATGACGACAAGGGTTGGGAGACCTTGGCTTACCTGGAAGAAAGGATCGGCACGTTGGACATCAAGAAATTGAGCCGGTTGACCCTGGCCGACTGGGAAAAGGCCTTCATGAAACCCACGCCCCTGCACCGCTTTTATTACGAGTCGGCCCGGGACATCCTGGCGGCCATCCAGAGGATCACGCGGGAATATGAGGGCGACGCCTCCCGGATCTGGAGCCATTCCCCCTCCAGCGCCACGGTGATCAAACGGTTCCTGGAATTCGACGGGATAGGCCAGAGGACTTCCACCATGGCCGCCGATATCCTGGCGAGGTACTTCAAGATCCCCATGAGCGATTATTATTCCATCGAGGCGACGGTGGACCCGTCCGCTAAAAGGGTCCTGGCCCGGATGGGGGTCGTGGAGTCGAAAAAACCCATCTATATCCAACTCACTCTGAGGGAAATGTATCCCAAATACCCCGGTATCTTCGATCCCGTCCTTTGGAAGATCGGCAAGTACCATTGTTTCCCGACCAAGCCGAATTGTCCCGAGTGTCCGGTCCATGAGCTGTGCCTTTACAGCTTGGAGCGTGTCAGATCATCAGGGACGCCCGTCGAGGTGTTTTGAACCGTGAATAAGCCAACGGCTTATGGGGCCGAAAACTTTTGGATGGTCGGGCTCTTGCTCGCGCTCGCGTCCCTCGGTTTCGTTGGCTGTGGCACCCTCCCGAACCCTTCGGCCGTCGTCCCCAGGACCCTGGTCACGAGTTTTCCACCGGTCAAACCCAGTCTGGTGCGCCTGCCGGTGGAAGTGATCTTTCCCAGCGGGGGCGATCTGCTCCAACATCTTTCCAACATGGTCAAGGGAGGCCTGAAGCAGATCATGCCGGACTTGCGGGGCCTGCCGGGGCTGGCCATGGATTCCCATATCTCGGATGTCTGGCAGAAGATGCAGGAACCCATTTTCCTGGATAAGGACGCATGGCTCTTGATCCGTCCCGCGAACCTCGCCGTGGGTTTGACGCGGACCGACCTTCGAAGGGCCTCCACCATCCATACGGTCCTGGAAATGACGGCCGAGCCTGAGATCATCTTCGGGCCCAAGCCTGAGGTGACGGCCAAGCCCATGCCTCCTCTTCAGCCATTCAAGCCTGGACCTGGGATATTCGAGGCGATGAGCAATACCCGAGTCAGCTGGGAAGAGGCCACCCAATATCTACTCGATCCCAGGCTGAAACTCCTTGGCATGGTCTTTCCCGGGACTGGGGGCCAGAAGGTGACCCTGATGGGTTTCCGGTTCTCAGGGTCGGAGGGGCAAGTGAAGGTCCGGGTGAAGCTCCATTACAACCCGCTGGTCATCAACTTAGGGGGCAAACCGGCGGACCTGACGGTCTACCTGAGGGGCACCCCCCGCTATCTTCCGAACCAGAGGGTGTTCGATTTTCCGGACCTGGACTATGACATCAAGTCGGGCGACCTGTTGATCCAGGTGGCCGACTGGCTGAACAAGGGGGATTTCACCAAGCGTCTGCGCCGATATTTGAGGATACCGATCGGTCCCAAGTTGGATGAGTTCAAGGCGAGGATGAACAAGGTCCTGAACAGGAGGTTGAGCGAATTCACCCGTCTGAGCGCCCAGGTGAATTCCTTCAGGGTGTTAGGGGGCTTCGCGGATGATGAGGGCATCGAAATGAGGCTCTCGGTGAAGGGAACAGCCATCCTGGAAGTGAAGTGGAATTAACATGAAAACGAAAATTGGCTGAGATGTTATGTGTTTGATTTGAAATATAAGATTTCACACACTTCAAAAAAATTAGCCACAGATCCATGGGATACATGTGATTTTTACAAACGACAAATAATAAGAATGTTTCTTTGCCCCTCTTATGCATCCCATGCATGCCGACTTGCTATTGGAATGAATGAAGGTTGACTATTTTTTCCGTCGAGGACTGGGCTTTTTCCCCCGGAAGGCGGCCCAAAGGCTGCCGGCCAGGACCCCAGCGGCTGCCGCGATGGCCATGGCTTTTTTGGGGTTTTCCTCGATGTATCGTTCGGTTTTCTTCCCATAGTCCTCCAGATGACGCTTGGCGTTATGAATTTTTTTACCCATCCCGTTGGCTCCCCCGAGGAGTCTTTGTACTTTCTTATCGCCTCGGATGAGGCGCTCCAAGGACATCAACTTATTCTTTCCATCCACTAAATAGCGGCCGACCTTGGTCTTGAGCCCCGCGTTATTGTCATTCGCCATTGTTTTTTCCAGCCTTTCGTTCCGATCCATCTTTCACCGCTCCTTTGTTCTTTGATTCTCTTACAAAAATTTATAAAAAGGCAATTTGAACCACCAAGACACCATGCCGACCTTCAATAAATATTTTGGGAAGTTGGTATATTACCGATTTCAAATAATTATTAATTTGGTGAATCGGCACAAGAATAGAAAAAATTTTGGTTTTACGTCTTTTTCAACAATTAATCTTTATTAGTTCTTGGTGCCCTTGGTGCCTTGGTGGTGAAAAATGTTTTTTGTTTAATACTCTTATTCCAGCCCGGCTTTGAAAATCTCAAGATCAAGAACCCCAAAAGCCCGCCGCCGATCAGGACGAACCCCCGGGGTATGTGGCCGTAATCCACCGCGATGAAGAAAAGGCCGAGGATCAGGAACATCATGCTCATGAAAAGGGAAAGAACGTGGAAGGACGTCCAGAGGAGCCAATTTTGGAATGACTTCTTGTAGCCTTCCAGGTTTTTCTCCGCCTGGTCCTCAATGGCCAGAAGGGTCCTTAAGGATCGATGGGCCGCCTTCCAAAGACCGCCGATGATCGAATCGTCCTCGGGTTTTGGGGGCAAGGGGTTGCCGGACTTTTGGACTAGGGTTGGATGGGGGATAAGGGTCTCCTGAATGAGCGGTCGAACGAATGTCATGAATCTCCTCCTGAATAAAGCAAGAACCAAGCCACGGTGCCAGGTCTATTCAGCCCACTGTCCCTTCCTTTTTTTGCCCTGGTTCCCCAAAGGAACTCAAATGGGGAATGGGCCTATCGTTTTGATCGGGAAGGGTCGGGGGAAGGTTGGGCGGGAAGGAAAGACCGGCGGAATAGAGAGGATTACGGTCATTCGCGCCGGATCGAGGACGGCATATTCCTTGCACTAAAGGGAAGGGTGATCCGGACCCAAGTGGAACGGAACGCGCATCAACCATTTCAAAGGGAGCGTACAGCATGAACGATTGGATAGGTTTTCACGGGATGTTCTGGTTTTTCGTCGTGGGCGGTTTGGCCGGTTGGTTGGGAAGCGTGTTGGTAACCGGCGGGGGCATGGGCGTCTTGGCGGATATCGCGGTCGGCATCGCGGGGGCCATCGTGGGCGGATTCATCGCCAATACCCTCAACTGGTACGTCTATGGTTTTTGGAGCGTCCTGGGGGTCTCGTTGTTGGGCTCGGTCATTTTGCTTGTTCTTTTCCGGGGCTTTAACGGCAGGCGGGGACTGCGCTCTTAATCCCGCTTCGAGATTATCAAGATCGATCTCATTTAAAGCCGCCAGGGCTTTCCGCATGGCGGCTTTTCTTTTGTGCCGATGAACCTGACTTCGATAAATGAAATAGGGACATTCCCTTATTTTTTTTATTAAAAAGAGATTCATGGGAATGTGTGAAAGTTTAAAAAAAGTAATTAGATTTTGCTTTTCTTGGTGCCCTTGCCCTTCGAGAGCCTCAGGGCCCTGAGTTTATCGAAGGGGTGGTTCAATTGCCGTTTTTTGAAAGAAAGAAGGACGCCGTGAAAAGAAAAATATTGGTCCTGGCGGCCGCGCTGGCCGTGGGTGGGTTGGTCTGGAGCGCCGTCGCTTTGAACCGTGATTCCAATGGCCAACCGGGCCAGATCCCCCCCGACTTCCTGCGTGGCTCCCAGGTCTGGGTCGAGGGCAACTCGTCCCTCCACCGCTATTATTTGAATGTGGAAGGCATCTCCGCCCAGACCGACCTGGAGTCGTCCGGCTCCCTGGCGAAGGCCTTGCTGTCCATGGTCCTGGGCCACAAGGGGCATAAGCTGGTCGTCACCCTGCCGGTGAGGGAACTGAAGTCGGGCAATCGGGGGATGGACCAGATCGCCCATGAGAAGCTCCGGGAAGGGAGATTCCCCAATGTCGTATTCACCCTGGGCGATTATGTGATCAAGGCTTTCCCCGGAAGCCTCACGACCTACGCCCTCCTCGTGTCGGGGAAACTCAGCATCGCGGGAGTGGAAAAGGACGTGGTCCTGGAGCCCACCATGGTCCTGGGAAGGGACGGTATCAGGATCTATGGAAGCCAGGACGTCTTCCAAAAAGATTACGGTATTTCCCCCTACAGCGTTGCGGTGGTCATGACCACGGACAACAAGATCGTGGTCCATTACATGATCGTGCTGGGGTTAAGATAGGGTCATGGCCAAACCAAGGAAAAAACCCTCAACCTCAAGTTCGCGCCAAGCCTGGACAGGGGAGAAGCTTTATTTCGAGGGAGATGACTATTTCAATGATGTCCTGAGAGCCATCCGGGGGGCCAAGCGCCGGGTGGACTTTGAGGTCTATATCTTTGAAAAAGGGGAGCTGGGGGACAGGGTCACCGCCGCCCTGCTTCAAGCGGCCCAAAGGGGGGTCAAGGTCCGCCTGCTGGTGGATGGCATCGGTTCCCCCCAATGCGCCGACGAATACGGCCCCAGGCTGTCCCAAGGCGGGGTATCCTTCCGGGTCTATCGCTTTTTCCCCTCGTTATTCAGGATATTCCCCCGGTTCATCACATCCTGGTTCAACCGCAAGACCTCCCATCGGTTCCGGAGTTTCCGGTACCGCATGAACCGGCGGGACCACCGAAAATTGATCATGGTGGACGGGGAAAAAGTTTGGCTGGGAGGGTTCAATGTTTCCGACCAGCTTCTGGGGTCGATCGTGGGGAAAAAGGCTTGGCGGGACACGGGGCTGCGCCTTTCGGGCGTTCGGGAACCGGCGTTCAGGTTGGCCTTCGAGACGGCCTGGTATGACAAATTCCACCGTAGATCATGGAAGTTCTACCGGCATAAGCTGATCGACCGGCTGTCCCGAAGGACTTCCTCCGACCCCGTTCAGATCAACGCCACCCGCAGGCTTCGCGGCAAGTTCCATAAGCAATTGCTGGCGCGTCTGGGTTCGGCACGCCGGCGGATCTGGGTCACCACACCCTATTTCGTCCCGGCCTTGCCGGTCCTGCGGGCCTTGCTGGGCGCGGCCCAGAGGGGCTGCGAGGTGCGCCTGCTTCTCCCTGAAAAATCCGACGTTCCTTTCGTTCGGTGGGCTTCCATGACCTTTTTTCACGGCCTTCTAAGCGCGGGGTGCCGGATCTTCGAGTACCGCCGAAGCGTCCTGCACGCCAAAACCCTTTTGGTGGATGATTGGGCCCTGGTGGGCTCGAGCAATTTCAACCACCGTAGTTTCCTGTTCGACCTGGAGGTGGACGTGGTCTTGCGGAGCGCCGCCGCCGTGAGGGCGCTGGAGCGCCGGACGGTCCATGACTTCGAGCGGAGCGGGGAGATCAGGCTCCCGGGTTTCGAATCGCGTCCCTTTTGGGAAAGGTGCTTGACCCGGATATTTTTCCGGCTTCACCATTGGTTGTAGCTTTTTTGTCCGACGGCCGATGAGGGCCTCGCGACTTCGATCAAATTGATTTCATAAAATCCATTCGCCATCATTTTGATAGAGGAATGACTCCCCGAAAATAATTATTTTCCGAACCGCCTTCCTTCCGCTTGTTTAATCCCTTCCGACGACCGATAGTGACCCTGTCGAAAAAATCAAAAAAAGGAAAATCAAAAATGAAGAATTTTTTGGCGGTCGTGATGAGCTTGTTTTTCTTGACGGCGGTCGGGGTTTCCCGGGCGGAGGAGTCGGCGCTGCAGAACGACAAGGACAAGGCGGAGAAGAAGGTGGATGTGGACCAAAAGAACCTCGATAGATCCAATGACGAAATGAAAGCGGATAAAAGCGAGATCAAGAGCCACAACGAGAACATCAGCAGCGAGAAGAAGGAGATCAATAAGGACTCCAAGTCCTTGAAGAAACACCGCGCCAAGAGGGCCAAGAAGATCTCGGCCTTGAAGGATGAGCGCAAGGAAAACATGAAGATGACCAAGGACCTGGACGCCAGCAAACAGAACTTGGAAAAGACCGATGAGAAGATCGAGGATAAGAAACAGGACGGGGCCGCTAAGTAATCAAAACTTCCTAACTTCAAGTCTCTCAAGGGCGGGCCTCAAAGCACCCGCCCTTTTTTATTGCCGTGTTCGTGGCAAGCGCTTATTGGGGACGGGACGATGGATCATTTTGATAGTCCTTAGGATCATTTCGCCATGAAAGAGGCCGTCTTCCTCCGGGACCGATCCCGGAACAGGGATTTCCCAGGCCCGCGGAGGTCCTTGGCCGGTCGGATCGGGTCCGGCGGGGCACGATAGTTGCTCTTAACTGAACAGGGTTAAACGGCCATTCGGTCATTAGCCGATCAAAACTTTATCGGAGAAAACATGAGAACGAGATTTTTGGGCTTCCTGAAATTAGCGGGCATCTGCCTGTTCCTATTCGCGGTGTCTTTCCTGGCGGGTACGAGGATCCTTTGCGCCGACCCCACCTTGCTTCACCTGGATTTCCAGGATGGCCAGGGAGGGAAGGTCCATGTGTCCCACGCCAAGCTGGTCCTGGTGGTGGACAATTACGTCGATAAGAAATACCTGCCGATCGGGGCGGACGGGGGCGTGGATATTCCCCTGGACGCTTCCTGGCTGAGGGCCAATTGGCCGGGCGGGAAGAACAGGATCAAGAACCTGGAACGGGTCTATATCTTCCTGAAAGCACCGGGCTACGCCGCCGTCTGCTCGGACCCGATCCATTGGATGGGAACGGAGTCGGACGGTACGGAGAAGAACGTGGTGATCACCTTCCCCAGAGGCAAGACCGCGGCCATCTCGAAAGGCGACAAATTCTCCATGACCGTGAGTTTCCGCAAGCCGGTCGACCGTTCGGTGAAGGTTTCCGACGGGAAGGGACATCCCCTCCCGGGAGTCCTGGTGAAGTCCTTCGTTTATTGGTCCAAGACGGATAAAGGGGCATTGAACGGCGCTGATTTCCTGGGGGTGGGGACAAGCGACGCCGACGGCAAGGTGCCGGTGATCGACGGGGATTTTACCTATGCCCTGCAGGTGACCCGCCCGGAGGTTGATGGAAAAGCCTCGGGAACCATCCTGGTGGTGAAGAAGTTCGAGGATAAGGACCAGGAAGCCCCCGTCGCTGTGCCGACCGACGGCCCGACGGTGATCGATATGCAAAAGGCCCAATAAACCGACAAAAGGATGGAATTGATGAAATTACTTATGGCTGGGTTGTTCTCCTGCTTTTTACTTTTATACACTGCCTTCGGGACGGGCTGTGAACCCTATCACCATCACAATGACGTTCGGGTGAATAAGGATGACCCGGACAACCACCATAACCACCAGGGCGGTAATCCTGAGAACATCACCGACCACCAAGAGGATAACCATTGACCAAAGGAAGACCCTTCCTGGCGCTGGTTCGCGTCAGGAAGGGTCTTGGGTCTTACGCCTTCAGGATCACCTTCAGGGCCTTGGCCTGGGCGGCGTTGGCGAAAGTCTCATAGGCCTTGATCATTTCGGTGAGGGCGTATTCATGGGTGCCCATCTTCTTGGCGTCCAGTTTTCCCGACACTAATACCTTCAACAACATGGGCGTGGTCGCGGTATCCACCAGCCTGGTGGTGATGGCGATGTTCCTGTCCCAAAGCCTTTCCAGATGCAATTCCACCGGTTTGCCGTGCACCCCGATGTTCGCGATCCTTCCGCCCGCCCCAATGATGGACTGGCAGGTATCGAAAGAGCCGGGCGTCCCGACGGCCTCGATGGCCACATCCACCCCGTCCCCGTTGGTCAAGGCCTTGATCTTTTCCTCCACCTTCTCCAGCTTGAAGTTGATGGTATGGGTAGCCCCGAAGGACTTGGCCACTTTGAGCCGGTTGTCGTCCATATCGATCATGATCAGCTTGGCGGGGGAATAGAACTGGGCGGTCAGGAGGGCGGCCAACCCGATGGGGCCGGATCCCACGATGGCGACCGTATCCCCGGGTTTCACCTGGCCGTTCAAGACCCCGCACTCATGTCCCGTGGGAAAGATGTCCGACAGCATCACCAGGGCGCCCTCATCCACGCCCTCGGGGGCGTGATAAAGGCTGTTATCCGCGTGGGGAATGAGGACATATTGGGCCTGGGTGCCGTCGATGGTGTTGCCCAGTATCCAGCCGCCGTTTCGGCAATGGGAAAACATCCCCTTCTTGCAGAAATCGCATTTACCGCAGGACGTGACGCAGGAAATAAGGACCTTGTCCCCTTTCTTGAAATTGGTGACCGCTGTCCCGCATTCCTCGATGACGCCGACCCCCTCATGGCCCAGGATCCTGCCGTCCGTGACGGCCGGTACGTCGCCTTTCATGATGTGCAGGTCCGTTCCGCAGATGGTCGTGGTGGTGATACGGACGACCGCGTCGGTGGTCTTACCCAGGACCGGTTTGGGTTTGTCCTCCCAGGCTTTTTGGTTCGGCCCGTGGTAGACCAGGGCCTTCATGGTGGCGGTCTTGACCTCTTCCTTGATCATCGTGCTCATAACGTCTCCCCTCGTTTATTTGGTGCCCGTTCGAATGGTCCGAAAGGGTTCTGTGACTATTGGATGGGTAGGAATTAAAGCAAGAAATGAGCCGACCAAGACCCGGCTTTGTCATGGATCTACATGTCTATCAGCAAAGCGCACCTATATATGGACTTTAGTCAATTTGTTAGAAGCACAATCTCCCCCTCTGAAAGAGGGGGAACAAGGGGGAGTTAGTTTTTATAGGTTATTTCGGTAACGACTAATACCCCCCTACCCCCCTTTTTCACCCCCATTTCTTCATTTAAAAATCACAAAAATGAGAATGGGGACGTCCCCATGCCCCGTGATATTTTCCCAAAAGAGGCATGGGGGAATGGGGGCGTCTGTACCTGGTCCTGAAAAATCAAAATGAGGGTCGGAACGATCAATTTGATCGTAATCGATCCCTAAGTTGAGGAACGGGGAAGGGTTAAGGGTGTAAACGCTTGGATTCCAACGGTACAGAACTTGCTTTAACCCACAGGCAAGTACCTAACAAAATCTCAAGGAGTAAAACGCATGCCGATATCCAAAGAAGGCGTCAAGGACAGGATGAAGGACCAGAACGTGGTGGTGTTGGACGTCCTCCCCGAGGCCGAATTCGCGAAGCTTCACATCAAGGGATCGGAAAACCTTCCTTTGAGCCAGAACGTGGCTGAATTCGTCCAGGCAGTCGAGGCTAAATACGGAAAGAATAAGTTTCTCATCACCTATTGCGCGGACGTGACCTGCAACGCGGGCCCGAACGCGGCCAAGGTCCTGAAGGAAAAAGGCTTCAAAGCCATCGATTACGCCGGCGGGATCAAGGAGTGGTCGGAGGCTGGTTACCCGACCGAAGGTTCACAAGCGAAGGCTTCAGCGGTAACAGCGGCTTCCAAATAGTTTTCTTTTTAGGCCCCGTGTTTTTCCAAGCGGACGCGGGCACCCTGAGCAATGTCTTGGCTCACCGTGGGGAAGGAGTCTACACCCAAAGGACCATTCGGTCGGCTTTTCGAACCGAAATTCGGTTCCTGGGATCCCCGCAATAACAATAAAGCTGTGAAAGAGGAAACCATGTCTTCGTATCTCAAGAAAATGTTGGTGATGTTTTTGATGATGGGTGGGATGTTTTTGGCGCCGGCCCTGGCCAAGGCGGATTCGGGATATACCCCCACCGAATACGGCGGTAATTTCGGCTTGGGGTTGGAGTTCGGCGAACCTGGATCCTGGGGAGCGACGGGAAAGATCTGGCTGGACCGTACTAACGCCATTCAACCGGCAGTGAAGTTCAATGACGGCGGATCGGCGATCCTCCAATTGGATTATCTATGGCACAACTTCGACATCATCAGCATGAGGAATTCCAGCGGGGAAATGCCTCTTTACATCGGCGTGGGCGGCAATTTGGTGCTTCAAAACACCGTGGAGATAGCGGCCCGTCTTCCCCTGGGAATTTCCTACATCTTCAACAAACGGAATGTCCCGGTGGATATCTATCTACAGGCTGTCCCGACCCTCTGGTTCCCGACCGGGAATACCACGGTATTCGATATCTATGGCGAATTGGGTGCCCATTACTACTTCTGAGTTCCTGCTGAAAATGCAAATTAAGGACCATAGGGCGGCCTCTGTTTCGGGGCCGCCTTATGTTTTTCAAGGCAACCGCGTATCGAAGGTAGCTCAAGGAAAAGAAAATGACGCCTTTCATTAAAAAACTCATGATGGCTTTGGGAGTGATGGGGATGTTCGTGCTTCCGGTTTATTCCCAAACCGAAACTTCCCAAGAACCTGTGGAAAAGGGAAGTATCGGTTTGGGATTGGAATTGGGCGAGCCTGGCACCTGGGGCGCTCTGGGCATCATTTGGATCGACCCGACCTTCGCCTTTCAACCGGCGGTCAAGGCCGACAGCGGGGGGAAGATCATCCTGCAAGTGGACGCCCTCTTGCATGATTTCGGGATATTTCCCATGAAGGCGTCGGACGGCGCCCTGCCTTTATATATCGGGGTGGGATTCGACGGATTGTTTCCCAGCTCCTCGCAGATGGCCGTCAGGTTCCCCTTGGGCATCTCCTACATTTTCGACAAAGCTAAGGCGCCGTTGGATTTCTACCTGCAGGCCGTACCGACCTATTGGTTCATGGACTTAGGTCCGACGGGTTGGGATCTTTATGTGGAAGCCGGCTCCCGGTTTTATTTTTGATTAAAGAAAAAATCAAATATTTCACCACGGAGGCACAGAGGCACAGTGAAAAGCTTTTTTTGATATCGGCGAAATCAGCTCTTGGCTGCAATGCCAAGTGTTTGGGCCTTGTGCCAATCATCCATTAATGTTGGCTGTGTCTCTGTGCCTCTGTGGTGAATTATTAATGGTGGTTCAATTCCTATTTTTTGATTAATTGTTTGGAGGACTTATCCCAAAATCCATCGTACCCAAAGCTGTCCGCAAGATCGCCATGCTGGGCAGTCATTTGCCCCGTCTTTGCGGCATCGCGACCTTCACGTCCGACCTGAGCGACGCCCTCCAGGGCCAATCCCCCGATATCGACCTGTTCGTTCTGGCCATGAACGACGGCGAGAAGCGCTACCCCTACCCGGGCCGGGTCCGGTTCGAACTGGCCGAAAGCGACTTGGCTTCCTACCGTCGGGCGGCGGATTTCCTCAACGTCAACACGGTGGATGTGCTGTGCCTTCAGCACGAGTACGGCATCTTCGGCGGCAAGGCCGGGGGCCATGTGCTGGCGCTCTTGCGGGAACTGCGTATGCCGGTGGTGACGACCCTTCACACCATCCTGACCGAGCCCAACGAGACCCAGAGAGCCGTCATGGACGAGATCACCCGTCTTTCCGAACGCCTGGTCGTCATGACCGCCCACGGCGCCGCCACGCTCAAGGAAGTGCACGGGGTATCCGCCGATAAGATCGACCTGATCCCCCACGGCATCCCTTACGTGCCATTCGACTGCGCGAACAAGGACCAGCTGGGCGTGGAAGGCAAAAAGGTGCTCCTGACCTTCGGGCTTCTCTCGCCGGACAAGGGCATCGAGAACGTCATTGAGGCCCTGCCCGCCATCCTGGCCAAGCACCCGGACACGGTCTATATCGTGCTGGGCGCCACCCATCCGCACGTCAAGGCCAACCACGGCGAGATGTACCGGCTGGGGCTGGAGAACCTGGCCAAGAAACTGGGCGTGGATTCGGCCATCATTTTCCACAACCGCTTCGTCAGCCAGATGGAACTTACCCAGTTCCTTTCCGCCGCCGACATCTACGTCACCCCCTATCTCAACAAGGAACAAACCACTTCCGGCACCCTGGCCTACGCCATGGGGTCGGGCAGGGCCGTTATTTCCACCCCTTACTGGCACGCCAGCGAGCTTCTGGCTGATGGGCGGGGAGTGCTGGTGCCTTGGAAGGACCCTACAGCTATCGCCGCCGCGGTGAACGATCTTCTTTCCAACGACGACAAAAGGCTGGCCATGCGCCGGCGGGCCGCAGACCTGGGCAAGGAAATGCTCTGGCCCGCGGTGGGGAACAGGTACCTTCGCAGTTTCGAGCAGGCCAGCGGGGAGCATTCGGTCAGGCTTAAATCCGTTTTCCAGGCCAAGACCCTGGTCGAACAACCGGCCGACTGGCCCGACATCAAACTGGAACATCTCCAGTTAATGACGGACGAGACAGGCCTGCTTCAGCACGCGGCCTTCAGCGTGCCCCGTTACGAGGACGGCTACTGTCTGGATGACAACGCCCGGGCCCTGTTGCTGATGACCCTCATCGAGGACTCGGAAGCGGGAAGCGTCAAGGAAACCCGCGCCCTGGCTTCCCGCTATTTGGCTTTCGTGAATCACGCGTTCAACGTGGAAAAGGGAAGGTTCCGTAATTTCCTGCCCTACTCCCGCCATTGGGTGGAGGAACTGGGTTCGGAAGAAAGCCATGGGCGGGCCCTCTGGGCCCTGGGGAGCGTGGTGGGCCGGGCGGTCAACCCTGGCCATCTGAGTTTGAGCCGTGACCTGTTCCAATCGGCCCTGCCGGCGATCCAAAGTTTTTCCAGCCCCCGGGCCTGGGCCTACTCCCTGTTGGGGATCGAGGAATATCTGAGGGCCTTTGACGGGGACCGGGGCGTGCAAAACATCCGTAAGACCATCGCGGAGAGACTTCTGGGGCTTTACCAACGAACCAGCGGGTCCAATTGGCCCTGGTTCGAGAATAAGGTGACCTATTGCAACGCCAGGCTGTGCCAGGCCTTGATCGTCTCGGGAAGTTGGATGGGGGACAAAACGATGCTAGAGGCTGGCCTAGCCTCTCTGACTTGGCTGGCCGGTATCCAACGGACGGAGGAAGGCCTTTTCGCCCCCGTCGGTTCCAACGGTTTCTACACCAAGGACGGAGCCAAAGCGATCTTCGATCAACAGCCGGTGGAAGCCTGCGGGATGGTCTCGGCTTGCCTGGAAGCGCTCCGGGCCACAGGGGACCGAACGTGGTTGGACCAGGCCCGTCGGGCTTTCAACTGGTTCCTGGGGGAAAACCAACTGCGCCAATCCCTCTATGAGATCACGACGGGCGGGTGCAGGGACGGGTTACACGCTGAGCGTGTGAACGAGAACCAGGGGGCGGAATCGACTTTGTCGTTCCTGCTCGCCCTTTGTGAGATGAGGTCCGCCGATGTCGCTGGCGGGGTCGATCCAGACGGACGGAGGACAAGACGATGACCACCAAGAACGGCTATGAAGTATTGTTCGAGCGGCACGGGAAGAACCCCATCCTGACGGCGGACGATTGGCCCTATCCGGTCCATTCGGTCTTCAACGCGGGGGCGACCAAACTTCAGGACGGCACGACCCTTTTGCTCTGCCGGGTCGAGGACCGGCGGGGGCATTCCCATCTCTGCGCGGCCCGTTCCAAGAATGGTGTGGACGGCTGGGTTGTCGACAAAGAACCGACCCTTCTTCCCGATCCGGCGCATTTTCCGGAGGAACTTTGGGGCATCGAGGACCCCCGTATCACATTCCTGGCCGAGACCGGCCTGTACATGGTGGCTTACACGGCCTACAGCAAGGGCGGGCCAGGCGTGGCCCTGGCCGAGACGCAGGATTTTCATGTCTTCAAGCGCTACGGCATGGTCATGCAGCCCGATGACAAGGACGCGGCCTTGTTCCCCCGCAGGATCGACGGAAGCTTCGCCCTGATCCACCGGCCCCTGACCGACCAGGGGGCCAATATCTGGATCTCTTACTCGCCCGACCTTCAGAACTGGGGGAACCATAAGCTGGTCCTGCCTGCCCGCCGGGGAGCCTGGTGGGACGCCAACAAGGTGGGGTTGACCGGGCCATTGATCGAAACGACCAGGGGATGGCTGATGCTTTATCATGGGGTGCGCCAGACGGCATCGGGATGTATTTACAGGCTGGGGGCGGCGCTTTTGGACCTAGCCAACCCGGAGAAATGCCTGCTCCGGGGTGATTCCTGGATATTCAGCCCCGAGGCCCCCTATGAGCGGTCGGGGGATGTGGCCAATGTGGTTTTCCCCTGCGGGCAGACCATCGACGAGGATGGGGATACCATCCGGCTTTATTACGGCGCGGCCGATACCAGCATCGCCCTGGCTACCGGGTCCATCCGCCAGCTTTTACAGTGGTTGGATGAGCATGGGCAAATAACGGCCTAAATTTGAGCCCAGCTGTCATTGTGCCAAGGATTTTAAGCTTTATATGTCATTGTGCCGATTTACCAATGAAATAAATGTATTGGAAATCGGTACTACACCGACCTCTTTAATGGATTTATGGGAAGGTCGGCATGCGACGAGTGACCGCCGAATAGGCGGTCGATTACGAGGTGGCAACCTCAGTCCGGGATAAGCCTTTTCACAATCCCTCCCCGTCGCCCGGGTGGATTTATAACACTGTTATAAATTAAGGGGTCTGAATTATCACGGCGTGGTAATTTCTGATGCCTACCCCCCCACCGTTACCCCCAAATATTACCGGGTAATAAAAATTGGCAAGTGCCGGGAAATACGCCGGTCATCGATGACATTAATTGGCAAGTCAAAAGGGGGGATTGTCGGATACTCCGACAATTAAAATAAGGGAATTTAGGGTATTTTCGAACTCAGCCCCGCTATTGCCCAGCCGCTGGACAAAAATCCCCCGCTTGCCCCGCCGCGGGGCCCCTGTGCTGATGGTCCTTTTGCCCCGACTCGGGGCAAAGCAGTTCAGATTCTGAAAAAACTCAAATGTCCGTGACAACATTGAGGTCTTCTGTAGAGAGGGGTAAGGTGTATACGTCCAAGAGCTGTCAGCTGTTAGCTGTCGACTGCCAGCTGCCGTTAGTGAGCTGTCGACCGTCAACTGTCGACTGTTGTTCGTTGTCTCTCGGCTATCGTCCGCCCACTTGACCAATAATTTGACTAAAACTTGACCGATCATTAACGAATGCAAAGAGGGAATTGGGTCCAGAGAATTTGAATGTTTCCGATCCGTAATATTTGGCCCGATGGTAAGAGGACGCTTTGATCAGAACCGTCGTACCACCGCCCCGTTTTTCCCGAGAGCTCAGGTCTTATATATCGTTAAAACGCCCCTTTCTTAAAGGGTGCACTAATTCTGTCCGCTTTTGAAAAGTTCGGAAGACGCTCCCTTCGAAGGATGGATCCCGACAAAAGATATGCCCGTGAAATAAGTTTTATGTTTTAATGAGCCCCGTTGATTTGGCCATTTACCATTTCGAGGGAGGCTTCTCATGATGTCGTTCCCCAAAGTATCCAGGCTGACCATTTGTATTTTGACCCTGTTGGCGTGTTTTTATTTCGCGGGCGGGAAGGCCTATTCACAAGCCGATAAACCCGCCGCCGTGGAAACGGCCGCGCCCCCGGCGGCACCCGCGCCCCCGCCAGCCTCTCCCTCCATCCCCGATTTCGAGACCAAACTGATCGCGTCAACCCCCCTGGGGTCCTTGTGGATCCTGCTTCTCGCGGGCGTGGTGACCGGGGCCATCGGCGGTCTGGGCCATCGTTTGAGCCTGATGGACGAAGCTCCCTTCGCCGACCTGTCCTGGAGCCAATTGGAACAGAAACCCGCCTTCCTGGGTGACATTCTGCTGGGCGTCATCGGGGCCTTCGCCTTCAATTACTTCTTGAAGACCGATACTTTCCTCGGTTTCTGGTCCATCGCCTTATTGGGCGGGTACGGCGGCAAGGCCCTGTTGAACGGCCTGATCACCAAATTCCAACTCTCGGCCGCCCAAGCGGCCCTGAAGAAAACATCCGACGATAAGGATGAGCTGACGAAGACCCTCAAAAAGGTCCACGACGCGGTGAACACCGCGCCGGCCGCTCTTACCACGACGGCCCAAGTTTCGGGCCAGACCGCGGACCCCCGCCTGGACCTGATCACCCAGGCGCTGAATGAGCATAAATTCCAGGTTTGATATTGGTGGTTGGCCGTTCCTATGAATAAAAACAGGAGGCATATGATGGGTCCGATGAAAATGCTGATGGCGATAATTCTGGTCATGGGGACGGGGGCCGCGTTCGCGCAGGACTCCACCCCCACCCCCGGCGTCGCCGGTCCGGCCGCCAAAAAAGGCCACAAGGCCCCAGTCAAGGCCGCCCCGGAGGCGGGCAAGCCCGTCACCGTGACGACCACGACCGATCTGGGTAAATTGCGCCGTGACTGCATGAGGGTGTTCAACCTGGACGACAGCGGTAAGAACGTGAAGGGCGGGGACAAGAACCAGGTCGTTTTCGATTACAAAAGCCAGACCCCCTTGTGGCAGTTGAGGAAGGTGGATTTCGGGGACACAGTGACGTTCCATGTGGTGAATTTCGACTCGGGGGTCACCATCCAGATCCTCGCCCAGGTCGTCCAACCGGACCTTTCCGCCGTCGCTTCCATGGTCAGTTCCATGAAGAACGCCCAGGGGGTGACGCTCACCTCGGCGAACCCCGTTACACAAGGGGCCGACCCGGGGGTCACCGTCAATCACGTGTCCTCGGTCCCGACGCTGGCGACCGGCAAATATATCCTGTACTCCATGATCGTCAACGACGGCAGCGGCCCGACGACCATCAGCAATTTCTATAAGGTCCGGGTGAAAGGGGCCATTTTCGAGTCGTCCGTGGGCCTGATGGGGGTCTTTGACGGCCTTTCGTCCCCTTTTACCATCACCCAAACCACCCCCGCGATCTTCGCCCATCTGGAGTTCATCCCCGAGCTATTCACCATCCAGGACCTTTCCGTCGCCGGTACGGTCGGATTGGGGACCAACGGTTCGCAGAATTTGGGGTATTTCTTCGGCCTTTCCTTCCTGTATGGAAGCGACCAACGGTTGGTCCTTTCAGGCGGAACGAGCCTCTGGGCCGACCGGACCTATCCCACCCTGGCCGTTTCCTTCGCGGGTTTTTGACGGCGGGTCATCCCTAGGCAAGGTGAGAGAATGGGAAAATTCATCGATGTCATCAAAGAATTCCTCGAAAAATTCTGGAAAATAGGATTTTGGGGGCGTGTTTTCGTCGCTGTCATCATTTTGATATTGGTTTCAGCTTATTTTTTCAAGATCACCCAGGTCAAACCGGACGCGTTCCTGAAAACGATCGTCGAGATGGTCAGGCCTGCGCCAACCCCAACGCCCGTCCCGAAACTGTCCTTCAAGGACTGCGCGGAAAAATACAAGACCTGGCAGACGAAATCCCAGAAAGCGTTCGATGACCTGACCCTGGATGAAAAGATCGAGAACTGTAAAAAACTGGAAGTGTGCGATAACGGCGAATCGAGCCTGCAAAAGCAAAAAAACGACAAATGGTCGGAGGGGAAACTGCCATGAAAAATCATCTATGGTTGATCCTCCTGTTGGGCCTGGGTCTTTCCCCGGTTTACGGCGATTCGCCCTCCGGTTCCATCGATAGTTATAACGAGGCCTTGACCTTGATATCCCAAAGCCGGTTCGACGACGCCATCTCCATATTGAACGGGCTCAAGGAACAACAGATAAATTATAAATATCTCTATGTGACCTTGGGCGACGCGTACGCGGGGAAAGGGGACTACGCTTCGGCTCAGGAAAACATGCTGTTCTATTTGAACGATATCGGCAACAAAACGGAAGACCCGGAGCGCTATGGGATCGCCCTCGGTCATTATTTGGAGGTCCTGAGCAAATTAAAGGATTGCGCGGGCGTGGACCTCTATTTCAAAAGGTCCCTGGATTCCCCCGTGACGGTCTATGACGACCAGATCGACCGCGTCCAGACCTATCTCGATATAGCGGGTTTCAAGGGATGCCGCCCCGCGGATAAATTGAGATATATCAAGGAAGGGATCAAGACCCTCGGCTCGCTCGAGGCCGTAGGCTCCCAAAAGACCTGGTTCAATAACGACTTTGGGCACGCGCTCATCCTGAAACAGACCTTTTATAACGCCGAAAGCGCGACCAAGGCCGGGGATCTGGCCCTGGCCCACCAGTATTTCCTGAACGAGAAAAAAATAAACCCAAGCGCCGTGGTGGATTGCAATATTTCCGTTTCCACCAGGCTGTTGGGCGAGAATTACAAGGAGCTGTTCTTGACCCATGTGGATCAGGCGGGGGCGGATGGGAAAACATTGGCGGGCTACGCCAAGAACGCCGTCTCTTACTTTGAAAAGGCCTTGTCCGAATTGGAAATGGCGAAACAAGAGAAGGATTTCCCCAAATATCAGGACAGGTACACGAAATTAGCAAGTTTCGGCCAGTCCTTATTGGATTCTTTTAAGAACAGGGAAGTGGTCAAGAAGTATCTCGAGGAAAAATGAGGCCTTCCCGGAGAGGGGAAGGTATTGGGTGTTCATTGGGGTTTGAAAGGGATGTGTCCAAAGGCACATCCCTTTTTTAATGCCTAAATCGAGCGGCCGTCTGTTTTATTAGATATAGACAACCAAAAGGGAAGCGTACCAGCTCACCCGTTTCAACCGGGTGGTTTTTTTATTTCTGGGTTGATCATGTTCGATCGTGGACCAGGATGGGGAAGGGTCCCGCATCCGCTCCACCGCCCTGTTCGATCCCTTGGGCCTGGAGGGCCAGCTCTATTGGTGGTTCCTTTTTCCCATCCACAAGCTCATCTTCCGGGGAATGCTACGGGCCGTTGTCCGAAAAGCCCAAGCCAAAAAGGGGTCTTGACGCCCTCTGCTGGCCAAGCGCTACCCGGACCTAAATTTTTGAAATAAGATTACCTTAGCCGTATGATGGTTCATTGCCGATGCTGTGAACATCAACATATTGAAAGTTAAAAAAAGAGAACCAGACCTACCGTTTATGTGATCGCTGGGCCGAACGGCACGGGCAAGACCACTTTCGCCACGCAGTTCTTGCCCAAGATCGCGGATTGCCGCAATTTCATCAACGCGGACCTGATCGCCAAAGGTTTATCGCCCTTCAATGTGGATGCCGCCGCCATGCAAGCGGGGCGTCTATTCCTGGGAGGCATCCAGGAACAGGTCCGGCGAGGGGCCGATTTCGGGTTTGAAACCACTTTGTCGGGCAAGGGGTACGTGAACTTGTTCAAGGATCTTCGGGCCAAGGGTTATCTCATAAAGCTTTATTTCCTTTGGATCCCTGGGCTGGCTTTGGCCCTCAAACGGATCGCCGACCGCGTGAGCATGGGTGGTCATGATGTGCCTGCGGAAGTGGTGCAACGCCGGTTCACCAAAGGGTTGAACAACCTCTTTCAAACCTATATGGAATTAGCGGATTACTCCGCCATATTCGACAATTCTTCTTCCGCTCCAAGGCTGGTGTTTGAACGGTCCTTAGGCCGTGATAGCATTATTGAACCGAATACTTACGGAATGATCGTCAAGATGCTGGAGGAAAGTAAATGAAGCCTTCCAAAAAACAAAGTCCTTTGAGAGCCTCCAGGGCCGCGAAAGTCGTCAAGGGTCATCCGTCCAAAGAGGGATTGATGGCCGAAAAGGCGTTGAAGATGGCCGTGGCCGGCGTCATCGAGGAACATCGGCGCCTGGGTTTGCCCATCGCCGTCATGAAGAACGGCAAAGCTGTTTATGTGAGCGTGAATGAAAAAGTACCGGCTCTTTCAGAGGTTCGAGAACTTCCGGCGCCTTACGCGGGTAAAAAACCCCTGACGGATAGACCGATAAAGAAGGTGAAGCGCAAGGGAATGGCCTGACCTAGGGCTTATCCTATAGCGGTCCTTTCTGTAGGCCTTGCTCACCGGCTTGACCAATAACTTGACTAATACTTGACTAATAATTTGGGGCAGTTTGTGGTGGATTTCTTCTTTCGGCCGACCTGCCCATCGACCTGCCCTCCGTAACCTTGGTGAAGGAGGGAGCCTTGGCGTAGGCGGATGGCGTAGGCCGAGGGTGCCCAAAAAACGAGGAAAATCATTTAGCCTTTTGATGAGGGTGTAGGTTCAATCGTGGGCCAGGTCGGAGGGACCCGATAAACGGAGAAAATCTATTTTCTACGGTTTGGGGGACGGCCCCTGTAGCAGAGCCTATCGGCACGCTACAGGGCATGCTGTAAGGGCAACGCCATGAAGTGTGCCCGCAGGGCTCTACTTCATGGGTGGCAGAAGGACCAACCACGATTATCTTTATCTATATCGGTGTTCATCGGTGGCTAAATCGATTTTGATGTATCTGTGTCCATGCCGACCTTCATATGATTATTTATTGAGGTCGGTATAGTACCGATTTCCATATTATTAATTTCATTAGGGGAATCGGCACATCTGTGGCAAAGAATGTCTTACTCTGTGTGACTCTGTGCCGATTCACAGAAGAAATAGAAAAATAGGAAATCGGTACTATACCGACCTCTTTAACATATTTTAAAAGATGGTCGGCATGTTAACTCTGTGGTTAATTGCTTTTTCTGCTGTCTGTCAGCTTTTAGCTGTCATCTGTCGACCGTCGACTGCCTTTCCATCTATGGCGAATATTATTTTTAGGACGGTTATGGCTGAAGTCAAGAAAAGCGCCGGGTCCATCATCCTCAATGGGAAGCAGGCGGATTATTTCCTCCAATGGGATGGCGCGTCCTACCTGGATCTTCAGGTGCGCTGGGCCAGACCCGGCCTATTCGAAAAGACCTACGACCATTCCTTTATCCTTTCCGACGGCGGGGAAGGGATCAGGGATTGCGATAAGAAATTCCCCGGTTTACGCCCTCTGCTGGCCAAGCGCTACCCTGACTTGGGTCCTATCCTTCTGTTACAGACCTCTCTTTCCCTGCCGCTTGACAGGAACCAGCGTAAGACCGATAATGTCTAACTGAAAGTACAACATTCAATTAGGCAGGCCCCTTGTGATCCCTCGAATTCTTGAAAAAAAGCTTCTTTCCACAGCCCGGCAATACCCGATCGTGACGGTCACCGGGCCCAGGCAATCCGGCAAAACCACCCTGGTCCGGCACGCCTTTCCAAAGCACCCCTATATTTCCATGGAAAATCCCAGCCAGCGCCAACTGGCGATGGAGGACCCTCAAGCTTTCCTGGCCCGTTATCCTCAAGGGGTCATCCTGGACGAGGCTCAACGCGTACCCGATCTGTTTTCCTATCTACAGGGCGTCGTGGATGAAAACCCGACTCCGGGCCGTTTTATCCTGACAGGTTCGGAAAATTTCCTGCTTCTAAGGACCATCTCCCAATCGCTGGCTGGTCGGTGCGGCATCCTGCATTTGCTACCGCTTTCGCTCGCGGAGTTGGAAGGCCGAAAACCTTATGACCTTGAGAAACCAGGGGACCTTTCAGGGAAAGGTCTTCATCCGGCCAAGCGGGTCAAAGCCGGCCGCCAATGGCCGTCGGTCCTTTGGAGGGGTTTTTATCCGGCCATTCACGATAAAAAGCTGGAACCCTCCGATTGGCTGGACCCCTATGTTCAAACCTATCTGGAAAGGGACGTCCGGAGCCTTCTGAACGTAGGAAACCTGGAGACTTTTGGACGGTTCCTGAGGCTTTGCGCCGGCCGGTCAGGCCAGCTTTTGAGCCTTTCAGGCCTCGCGACCGATTGCGGCGTCAGCCAGCCGACCGCGCGCCAATGGTTGTCGGTCCTCAAAGCCAGCTTCATCGTCACGCTGGTGGAACCCTACCACCGCAACTTCAACAAACGGATCATCAAGACACCCAAGCTATATTTCCTGGATACGGGTCTGCTTTGCAATCTGCTGCGGATAAGCACGCCGGAAGACCTGGCCCAACACAGCCTTCGGGGCGCGGTTTTCGAGACGTTCGTCGCGTCCGAATTAGTGAAGAATTTCATGAACCGGGGATCCCGGCCTGAATTGTATTTCTGGAAGGATAAGACGGGCCATGAGGTCGATTTTGTGGTCGAGGGGGCCAAAGGTTGTGTCGCCCTGGAGGCTAAATCAGGGGAAACGGTCCAGGACGATCTTTTTACCGGTCTGCGTTACTGGAAAAGCCACAACCCCGCCGGGACCAAAGCGATGGTTTTGCTTTATGGAGGCGCCGAAGCCTATACCCACCAGGGCTTCAATGTGGTCCCCTGGAACCATCTTTAACCGATCCCTGAAGCGCCGCGCCATGGGCACGACCAATATTTGGCGTAAGGGGATAGTTAATTGCTTCTTTCTGCCGCATGTGTAGTGAATTTTGTTCAATCGTGGACCCGGATGGGGAAGGGTCCCGTATACGCTCGACCGCCTTGTTCGATCCCTTGGGCCTGGGGGGCCAGCTCTATGGGTGGTTCCTTTTTCCCATCCACAAGCTCATCTTCCGAGGCATGCTCCATGCCATCGTCCGAAAAGCCCAAGCCCCCAAAAGCGTCTAGCCGCCCTCTCCTGGCCAAGCGCTACCCTGATTTAGGCTTTGGGACCTAAGATCGCCTTAGTTGTTCTTAGAACTTTTTCAGCCACTTACTTGTATAATAAGCCATCCTTTTGGAAGGTATTCCTATGGGCCTTAAAGAAAAAGTTGTCAAAAAAATCACTAAGCTTGTTCTTGGCGTCACTCAACCCGACCGGATCATCTTATTTGGTTCCGCCGTGACAGGCGGTATGACCAAAAACAGCGATATCGACCTGTTGATCCTTCGTTCCGATCATTTCCAATATTTAGACGAATACGTGAAGGTTCGCAGGGCCCTGAAGGATATCGCCTATCCTTTCGATATTTTGTTCATGGATACGGATCAATACGATAGGACCAAAAAATGGGTCGGCGGGATGGCCTATCCCGCCCATAAGACTGGCCAAGTTATCTATGAAGCGGCTTGACCCTGAACAACTTTCGCTCATTCTTTCCTGGGCCCAAAGGGCCGAAGAAGATCTGAAAGCCGCCAAGGCCCTCCTGAAATCGGAAGGGTATTACCTCAGTAATAAGGTTATAATGACGTCATGAGTCCCCAAATCACTGTTGATTTAAAAACATTGGCGGTTCTTTGCCGAAAGCGCAATATCCGAAAGCTATCGCTATTCGGCTCGGCTGTGCGCGCCGATTTTCAACCCAACAGCGATCTTGATCTATTGGTCGAGTTCCAGCCAGACCATACCCCTGGCCTGGCCTTTTTTTCCTTGTCTGATGAACTTACGGATTTATTAGGCCGAAAAGTTGATTTGAATACTTACCAATCCTTGAGCCCGTATTTTAGGGAACAAATTCTCTCTGAAACAGAAACCCTCTATGACGCGACACGATCCTAAGATTTCATTTCTACAAATGAGGGATTACGCTCAAGAGGCGAGCTCTCTTATTAAGAATAAAACCCATGAAGACATAGCGAAAGACCGTGTTTTGAACCTCGCGTTGACTAGGCTTTTGGAAGTTGTCGGCGAGGCAGCCACCAGAGTGCCTGAGGATGTCAGGAAAATACATTCCAGCCTCCCATGGCCCCAGATCATTGGATTAAGGCATCGCTTGATCCATGGTTATGATCAAGTTGACCTCGATATCTTGTGGACGATCGTTTCGGAAGACCTACCATCTCTTACTCAACAACTTGAGAAGATCATTCGCAATTGGCCTGCCAACTAATACCTGCCCCAAAATCCGAGAATATCTTTTATCTTATTGATGAATCTTTAAGTTTGGGCGTGGACTAGGCCGGGGGTTCCCAAAAATGGAGAAATTGTTTCGTTTTTTGGTGAAGGTGTAGGTTCGATCGTGGACGGTGCGGAGGGCTTTTTTTTGAAGTTGGTTCTTTAGATCGTGGACCCGGATGGGGAAGGGTCCCGTCTCCGCTCGACCGCCCTGTTCGATCCCTTGGGCCTGGGGGGCCAGCTCTATTGGTGGTTCCTATTTCCCATCCACAAGCTCATCTTCCGGGGGAGGCTCCATGCCATCGTCCGAAAAGCCCAAGCCAAAAAGGGGTCTTGACGCCCTCTGCTGGCCAAGCGCTACCCTGACCTGGGGCCTTTGTTGAATGTCGGATTTTGACATTTTCCCATCCCTGTCCTATAATTCATGTGAATCACATAATCACGTAAAAGAGGGTGTCATGAAAAGAAACCTGACTTTGGCTATCGAGGAAACCACGTTGGACCAGGCCAAATTGGTGGCTGCCCAGCGTAAAAAGACCCTTACCGGTATGGTGCGCGATTATCTCGTGTCGATCGCCCAGGAGGATCAACTTCGGAAATCGTCGTTGGATCACCTGCTGAAGGCGATGAGGTCCCGTCCGATCCGGGTGGGGAAGGCCTTGGGGGACCGGGACGCGCTTCATGCCAGATAAGGTCTTTATTGATACCAATATCCTGGTTTACGCTTTTGACGCGGATGATCCCAAAAGGCAGGGACTAGCCGGGGACCTTCTGGAACGGCATCTGAAGGACCGCACAGCTGTCCTGAGCCTGCAAGTCCTTCAAGAGTTCTTCGTGGTCGTGACCCGCAAGGTTAAAACGCCCCTGGAACCGAGAAAAGCCAGGCAATTGGTGGCGGAGTTCTTGCGACATAACGTGGTGGAACCTACCGCCATCCATTTATTGAAGGCCATGGACCTTTCGATCCACCAAAAGCTCTCTTTCTGGGATTCTCTCGTCATCGTGTCGGCGCTGGAGGCCGGGTGTAAGCGGCTTTATAGCGAGGACCTAAAGCACCACATGACCCTGGATGGACTCATGATCGTGAATCCATTCAAGGAGTGAAAGTGGATTACCATTGAGGTGACCGATGACGATAAAAACCAAGAAATTAGACCCAATACATGCCGACCTTCATAAAAACAAAAAAAGAGGTCGGTATCGTGCCAATTCCCATAAATCATTGATCAAATGTGAATTGGTACATCCGGGTGAAGTGCTGATGGAAGAATTCATGAAACCCATGGGCATCAGTATCAACCGTTTGGCCAGAGATATCATGGTTCCCCCGAACCGCATCAGCGGTATCGTCAATAGCGGACGCTCCATCACGGCGGATACGGCCCTGAGGTTGGGAAAGTATTTCGGTGTGACTCCAGAAACCTGGCTTAATCTGCAAACGGATTATGATCTGCGCTTAGCCCAGCGCGCTGGTTGGGTCCAGCTTGAGCACCGCATACACGCTCATACGGCTTAAAGTCCAGAGATGAAATCCAGACCACCCGTTTCAACCGGGTGGTCTTTTTTATTTTTGGGGTTGATCATGTTCGATCGTGGACGGCGAGGAGGGCTTTTTTTGAAGTTGGTTCATTAGATCGTGGGCCAGGTCGGAGGGACCCGATAAACGGAGAAAATATTTCGTTTTTTGGTGAAGGTATAGGTTCAATCGTGGACGGTGCGGAGGGTTTCTTTTTGAAGTTGGTTCATTAGATCGTGGACCCGGATGGGGAAGGGTCCCGCATCCGCTCGACCGCCTTGTTCGATCCCTTGGGCCTAGTGGGCCAGCTCTATTGGTGGGTTCTTTTTCCCATCCACAAGCTCATTTTCCGTGGCATGCTCCAAGCCATCGTTCGAAAAGCCCAAGCCAAAAAAGGCGTTTAGCCGATCCAAACTTGGGTCGTGTTTTGCGCGGATAGCCTAGGCGGGTTGTCAGATACCGACTGCCCCTTGTACCCAGGAGTATAATCACCTCGTATATGGCCTACGAAATCGAACGAAAATTCGCCCTCCTCGACCTTCTCGCCTCCACCCGGGAACCGCTGACCCGTGAGGAGATCTACGCCAAACTACCGACTTTTTATTCCCTTAAGGACCGCAAACCCGATTCGCTCAAGAAGATGTTCGAGCGGGACAAGGAAGAACTTACAGGCGAGGGTTTCGTCGTCGCCGCCGTGGCCGACATGTTCGGTGTGGAAAGATATAGCCTCACCCCCCGCGCGCCCTGGCTCAAGGATTTCCAGTTATCCGGGTCCCAGGCCCATGCTCTCAGGGAAGCTCTCGACGACCCGGCCATCTCCGGCCAGATGATGGGCCAGGGCCTGGTCGCGCTCCGGAAACTTCTGGCCTTCAGCGCGCCCTTCGACGAAAAACTCCAGGGCGAGAAAGCCCCGGACCCCCAAGAGAACGCTATGATCCTGAAGGTCCACGAGGCTCTGTTGGCCAAGAAGGTCCTGGAAGTGAACTATCCCGGCCACAGGGGAATAGACGAAAGACGTTTCTTCAGCCCCTACGCCCTCTTTTACCGTTTCGGCCGGCCTTATCTGGTGGCTGGCTGTCACAAGGACCATTTCCCCAAGGTCGTCGCCCTGCTCAAAGTCACCAGGCTGCGCTTCTCGAAACAGCCTTTCCAACCTCTGCCCGCGGATTTTTCAGTGGTGAAATACATCCAATCCGGCCAATACGACTATCGGTCCGATAAGGGCACGACGGTCCGCGTCCGGGTGAGCGCCGACGAGGCCTGGCTCATCCGCGAAAGGCATTATCGCCGGATCGTTTCCGAGGCCGGGGACGGCTCGGTCGAATGCGAATTCTTCGTGACCAACCCGACACAGTTCTTCGGGTTCCTCCTTACCTTCGGTGCCGGCGCCGAACTGCTTTCCCCTCCCGCGATCCGCCAGCAATTCAAACTTTTCCTGGAAAAGGCCGCGCCATGACCAAGAAAACCGTCTGGACCGTCTCCCGCCTCCTGGCCCTGCTTGCCAGCGCCCGGAAGGAAACCCCAGTGTCATCCCTCCGCCAGCGTTTCGGCGTGACCCCCCAGGACCTGATCAGCCTGGAAGAACGACTCATGGAAGTCTCAGCCGAGGGCACGCCCTTCCTGGGCCTGATCCCCTCCGCCGGTCCGGACCCGGCGAAAGCCAAGGCGGCCGTGGACGAGGTCATCCGCAACCTGGCCTGCCTGAACCTTTCCGAGACACTCTGGGCTCTGCGGGCCCTCACCTCCGCCTACGGCGGGCCCCAATATGACAAGGCCATGAAGAGCGTCGCCGTGAACCTGACCAAGGGAAAATGGAAGGGCGGTTACAACAAGTACGGGTGCGCCTATCCGGAACAAAGCCCCCCGCGCCTGCCCAAGTCGGGCCTGCCCATCATCGACGCCATCCAGGAACAAAAACTCCTCACCTTCTGGTACAAGAACGGGGAACAGCGCACCGTCCGGCCCCTCAGTTTCCGCCGAGATAACAACGTGTGGCGCCTCTGGGCCTGGGATACGGGCCGCAAGGATTGGCGCGCCTTCCTCCTCATGAGCATGGAGAGCGTCAAGGTTCTGAACGAGAAGTTCGACTGGCCGAAGGATGTGGACCTGGAAAAGATGCGCAAGATGGACCTGAGCCTTTTCCGCCCCACGGGTAAGGAATCCATGGTGCAAGTAAGGCTTCGCCAGCCGGCCCTGGACCGATATAAGCATCTTTTGTCCGGTATCAGCGCCCCGAAGGGCGGTTGGGTAACCGCGGTCCTCCCTAGTAGCGGGCCGGATTGGGTCGCCCGCCACTTTTTGCCAGCCCTGGGGGATGTGCAGGTCTTGGGCCCGGAACCCTTCCGCCAGGCCTGGGTTAATGAAATAAAGGCCGTTAAAGCCCTCTATAAGTAGACCTGTATTTAGCAATGGTGTCATTGCGAGGAATGCCCGACGAATAGTCGGGCGTTAATGACGTGGCAACCTCAGTTTAATAAGCCTCTTCCCCCTGTCGTGTCCGTGGCATCCCCTATCCTTTCCCCGGGGGAAAAACCATGAAAGTCATCGGCATCGGGGGAGGCGGTTGCAACACGCTGAACCATCTGATCAAAACCAAGAACATCAAAGCGGAATTCATCGCCTTGAATACGGAATGGCGCGGTTTGGAACGTTCCAAAGCCGGTCAGAAATTACTCCTGGGTCCAAAGTTATTGAACGGTTTTGGGGCGGGAGGTAACCCAGCATTGGGCCAAAAAGCGGCGTTGGAAAGCGCTGAGGCCTTGCGCGATTTGTGCAAAGGCGGGGACTTTATCTGTCTTTTGGCGGGTCTGGGCGCTGGCACCGGCACAGGCGCCGCGCCCGAGGTGGCCCGGATCGCCCAGGAAACCGGTGCTTTCGTGGTTACCATTGTGACCCTGCCTTTCGAGCATGAGGGACCCATCCGTCAGGCTCAGGCCGTCCAAGGGCTTGAAGCCATCAAGAACCATAGCGATGTCGTCCTTAAATTTCCCAATGAAAAGATCAACCGCCTTTGCCGTCAGGCGAATTTGAACCTGCCGGTGGCCTTCGGCCTTCTGGATGGGCATGTAAGTCTTTTGGTCCGTGCCTTTGGGGACCTGTTCTTTGAACAGCAAACCGTGAGCGCGGATGTGGAAGAATGGCAGGCCCATTTAGGCCCCTTTAAGGGTCTTTGGTTCGGGACCGCCACGGTCGAGGGAAAAGACAGGTTCACCCAGGCCATTGATGAGGTTGTCCGCGAATCTTTGATCGAAGAGGTCAAATTTCGTAGGGTCAACCGGCTATTTTTCATGGTCGTCTGTAAGGGCATCACCCTTGGGGAATTCAACGTACTGGTGGGTTCGGTGAGGGATAAAGCGCCCCAGGGATGCATTCTAAAAGTGGGCCTGGCGGATGACCCCGCCATGAAAAAGGATGAACTGCGTTTATCCGTTTGGGCCACGGCGGCCTCGAACAAAATGTAGGGGTCAAAGATTCCATGTTCCAATCTAGATAATCCTTTTAGTCTTTTGATGTAGGTGTGGGTTCAATCGTGGTCAGGCCGAGGGTTCCCAAAAACCTGGAAAATTCATTTTCCGAGGTCTTGGGAACCGGCCTGAAAGCCCGAAGGGCAGGTCCAAAGGACCGACCGAGATGTCTTATCTATCAGTGTCCATCCCATTAATCCCATTAATCGGTGGCTAAACCGGTTTTTAAGTATCTGTGGTTTATGGCTTCTTTCCGCCGACCGTCGACCGCCTTCCCAGCCATGTCCGTGGCGCCTGATACCATGCCCTCAATGAAAAAGAAAAGTGACAGGAGAAAAATATGGATCCAAGGGATGTATTCGACGATTTCTTGAAAAAAGGCGATAAAGGCGGGGCTTTTGACTGGGTCATGGAAAAACTGGCCTGGGACCCGGATTCGACGGTGCTTCTGGGCATCAGCGCTTTCGCGTTCTTCCTGCATAACCAGTCCGATATGGCTTACCGGATCGCGGAGGATGTATTGAAAGAGGACCCGGAGAATGAATGGGCCTTGGCCACGATCTTCGCCTGTACCTATCGCCTGGAATCCAAATTGGACCTCTTGGGTTTTCACGCGGAAACGGGTTTCAGGCTGGACCACCAATGGATCAGACGTTTCGCTTGCGCCGATAAGAAAGAGGAATCCCGGAAGGTTGTCTATTGCCTCTCTCGTTATGGTTCTCCTGACCAAAGAGCGCAACTTTCCGAGAATTGGCTGGTCGGTAAAGTCCCAGCCCCCATGTTAACGGGCCAATTGGAGCTGGACCTAGGGGTCATCCCCTCGAGGAAGAAATAATATGGATATAGAACAGGAATTTTCAAAAATATTGCAGGATAAGGGTTTGGCTGGCGCCGAGCCTTGGATCGAGGAATGGGTCAGGGCGCATCCCTGGGACCAGCATGCCAAAGGGTGCCGGACCTTTATTTATGCCCTGAAAAAGTATCCCCTGGCCAGGACTGAAGTGGAAGAAGTCCTGGCTTTATCCCCTTTTAATGAATGGGCTTTGGTGGCTTTGTTTCTCCTAGATCAACCATGTGAGGAAGAGGAAATGGAGCCGTTCATGGGTTGGAACGGCTTCCGGTTGGACCCAATATGGATCGCCATTCTATGGGTTTTGGGTTTTCACATGGATAGCTTCATGCTTTGGTTGACCTTCCGGATATATGGAACGGATGAGCAAAAGGTGGTCATTGAGCGGGATTATAAAGATCTACCCGATCTGACCATCGCCCAATTGGACAAAGAGAACGAAGCCTTCATAAAAAAACACAGAAAACCGAAAGATCAGATATGACGATTCTTTTAAATCATCAAAAGCAAAGGAAAAGGGCGGTGTTTCTAAGGCGGTCTGAAATGAATGTGAAAATGAGCCGATTCGATAAGACGGTTTTGATCATTTATCCCGCTTTGGTGTGCTTTTTCCTGAGTTTGATCTACGCGGGAATGATCCTGCGGTGGATCGGGATTTGGCAGAGAGCGGCGAATGCGTATTAATGAGGAAAGTAGTGGAGAAAGTTAACGTAGGGTTAAGGTGGTTGGGATTATGATTAGAAATTGAAAAGTATTTAATTCGAGGGACAAAAATATGGATGAACAAACAGCAGTGATTAATAAAACCTTAGAAATGATACTTTCTAAACTGCTCCTATGGAAAAGTTTTCCAAACTATCAGTTTGAGAGACGGATTGATATTTATTTTTCGTTTTTTATATTAGAAATATTAAAAAGCAAAAATCCGGAATTGGAAATAGAAACGATCATCCCGGAATTTCCATTGATCCCAATCAGAGATGTAAAAAACAGAGAATTAAAATCAGTGGATATTTCAGAATTGAAAACGACAGCAATTCTAGAATTCGGAAAATCTTTTAAAACTGCACAAGCTGATTTTGTTTGTATCCCGAAATCCGAAAAACAAAAAATAATAATGATTGAGTTGAAAACCGATGCAGGTTCTGTCGATCAAACCCAGTTAAAAAGATATAGAGTTTTAAATGGCAGAAAATGGAAAGAGATAGTAGGTGTGTTTTTGGGTAAGTTAATTGCGGCGAATGGTGTTGATAAAGAAAAATATAAAAAGTATCTACAAAGTATAAAACCTTATTTACCCAATTTTCAAATATTGGAAGATAAATTTTCTAAGGCGAGGATTAAAAATCAATCAGAAAAATTGCAATGGGTTAATTCTGAAATAAAAGAAGAGATTTTGAGTGGTAATTTTTATCATGCGGAAAGTTTGGTGGAGATGGTTTATTTCGGCCCTGAAAAAATAAAATATGATATTCATGAATTGGGATTAATTAATTTTAAAACTATAAATGATGTGTTAGTGAATGTTTCTGAAAATAAAGTTGATCCGAGGAGTGAATTGGCGATTCTTTTATCAAAAAATGTAATGATTGATTTTATTCAAAAGAGTATGAATCTTTGAAAACCATCTCCAAGTCACGTTTCATCTCTGGTCTCCAATGCGAAAAGATGCTTTGGCTGGATACCTATCATCGGGAACTCGCCGAAGAAACGGATGACCAGACCCAATTCATATTCGATCAGGGGCATGTCATCGGGGAATTGGCCCAAACCTTGTTCCCAGGCGGGGCCTTGATCGCCGAGGACCACCTGCATATCGCTGAAGCCGTGGAAGCGACAAGGAAAGCAGCGGCAAAAGGGGCCATGGTCCTTTATGAGGCGGGGGCGGAACATGACCGTTACCGCGCCAGGGCTGATATCTTAAAGCGGGTTGCCGAAGGCAAAGATGAATGGGATATGTATGAAGTTAAAAGTGGTACCCATGAGGACAAAGAAGTTTATTTGAACGACCTGGCAGTCCAAAAAATGATCTTCGATGGGGCGGGATACCCCATTCGGAAGTCTTTTTTGGTCACCATCAATACGGATTATGTCCGTAAAGGGCCTATAGAGATCGAAAAGTTGTTCCGTATCACGGACCAAACCAAGATCATCAACAGCATTTGCAAGACCCTTCCTCCATTAATGAAAAGAATGCTGGAAGTCGTGGATTCACCAAAAGAACCGCAAATCCCCATATCCAAATGGCGTTGCAACAGCCCCTATGGGTGCGCGTTCATGGATCATTGCTGGAAAAACATCCCAGACGATTCCGTCTTTACCCTTTCCAATGACAGGGTGAGGGTCGCGAACGCTCTTTTTGAACAAGGTATCGTCAAGATCGCTGATATTCCTGATTCCACCAAACTTAATCCCAAACAAAGACGCCAAGTCCAGACGGCGCGAACCGGCGAACCTTATATCGATCAACAACGTATTCGGTCTTTCCTAAATACATTGGAATATCCTTTGTATTACTTGGATTTTGAGACCTATAACCCTCTTATTCCCCCTTATGACGGTTTAAAGCCCTTTCAACAGATCCCCTTTCAATTTTCTCTACATATTCAGGAAAAAGCTGATGGGGAATTGAAGCACTATGAGTATTTAGCCGATGGCCAAGAAGATCCGCGGCCTCCATTCATGGAAGCTTTGCAGAAATACATCGGGATCAAAGGTTCGGTGGTGGTTTATTCGGCTTTTGAACAGTCCAGGCTCAACAAATTGGCGGAATGGCTGCCTAAAAAGGAAGCGGGTATAAGGTCCATCATCAAAAGGATAAGGGATCTAAGTGTTCCTTTCCGAAATCAGGATGTTTATTACCCTGGTTTCCTGGGGTCTTATAGCATCAAAGCGGTTTTGCCGGTTTTGGTGCCGGATATGAGCTATGAAGGCTTGGAAATTGGCGAAGGCGGCGCGGCCTCGTTGGCTTATGTGAAATTGACCGACCCGAAATTGCCCAAGAAGGAAAGGGAACAGATCCGAAAGAATTTATTGGAGTATTGCGGGCAAGACACTTTGGCGATGGTGAAGCTGGTAGAAGTCTTAAGAAAGGAAGTATTAAATGCCTAGCGAGACCCCTTTTTTATTACCCTATCTAATGAATAGGTCAACGCCGGAAGATATTTTAACTGAATCGATAGCATATCTACTTACGAACAGTACTCAATTCCGAAATGAGTTAGAAATGTATGTTTTTGGTGATGTTGAGAAAGATTCAACCCCAAATATTGAAACACAAAGAATTGTCGAAGAGGGGCGGGCGGATATTTATTGGGAGGCGGAAAAAAGACGGATCATTGTAGAAGTTAAAATCGGGGCCGAATTCACAGAGAAGCAACCGAATAAGTATGTTGAAGAACTAAAAAAAAAAACAGAGACGGCTTTAGTTTTATTGGCCCCCGCGCGAAGAGAAAAGGAATTAAAAAACGAAACCATTTTGAAACTAGGTAAAACCAAGCCTTTTTCTTGGGTAGGAAAGAATACGGTTTTTGAAAATGTCATTCTTAGTTATTTATCATTGAAGGATATGGCGGTTTGGCTGGAAAAAACTGTAAAAAATGAACTGGATGATAGGGTAAGAACGCATATGGAGGAGGTCATTAAAGTGATCACGGACAGAGATTACCGATTTAAGACAAAACCAGGTCAGCATCAAGTAAGGAATACTGGGGCGTACCTTCAAGACATGCATCAATTAATTAATCTGGTTAAATTAAAATTAGAAGAATATGATTTTGATACGGAAATGTGTACTGATAGAGAACGTGGTTTTTATTACGGATTTTATATAAGGCTGAGAACAGCAAAAGTAAAAGTTTGGTTTGGGATATGGCTTATTCCGTGGGCTGAAGGTCTTGGCCCGTTATGGTTATCAGTTGAAAAAACAGGCGATAATAAATGGTTTGAAGCTAATTTTAAAGAAACAGTAATAGTTGAGGATAAAGGGAAATTAAGTTCAAAATCTATCTCTGTCGAAGGAGAAACATGGGAGGAATTGGCAGATAAGGTAATAGATTATTTGCATCCAATACTTAACGCGAAGTAATTACCTTTTTGCGAATAGTTGATTTTCATTACACTGTGCAGCCTTGACGGATTAGTCTTTCGATCGTACTGTTTAATTGAGCATTCAGAGATGGGCTGGCGCCCACACCAACCTGCCTACCCGGGCAAGGTGGTACGCAACAAAGCGAATGCGGTCCTTTTAAAGGACAACCAAACGGGAAGAAAGCCAGCCCACCCGTTTCAATCGGGCGGGCTTTTTTATTTCCGGGGAAGGAGAAGAGGGTGAAGCACCCTAAAAACTACCAAATAGCTATGTATTTCAAAAAGGATGGGTCGTTCTGCCTTTTGATTAATAAGAAAGAAGTGCGGCTGGATCCTTGGCTTTGGTATGAGCTAACCGGGGAAAAGTATTGGGAACCGAAGTTCCTTGAAATAAAAAAGGGAGTAAATAAAGTTAAAATTTAATTAGAAACATTTTTATATCGTTTCGTTTTATTTAGAATTAAATCTTCAACACAAGAAAACCTTATATTTGCCTATGACCAGTATCATAAGCAAATCGTTCTTGTCCTGTCCAGTTCAAACTGCAACCTTCACCAGTTGAGATGTGTTGACAGTTTCTGCCTCGCTGGGTGAATCCAACCACTCCTGATACAAACCAAATTCCTGAAGCGCAGCACGAACAGCCTTTC
>Ga0326728_10002454_pt1 | contig 61725 bp, 44 predicted proteins | sample MB3enrmetagenome_FD_207602 | JGI IMG/M metagenome (GOLD analysis project Ga0326728, IMG submission 207602) | Lab enriched peat soil microbial communities from McLean, Ithaca, NY, United States - MB31MN | ecosystem: Environmental > Terrestrial > Soil > Wetlands > Peat | place: USA: New York... | reverse complement strand
TTTTCTTTCTTCGATTGGAAGCTTAGAGAGGTAGCGCGATGTGAGGTTGGTGCAGCGACTGACGAATTCCTTAGCTGAAATCCTTTTCATTTTCGTCTTTTTAGATGTCGCCATGTGATTTTACCCTAAAATACTCATAATCAAGAACGAGACAAGAATAGTTTGTACTAGGTGAGTTGTCAAGCTTGAGTTTGTATCTTATTGTATTCGTTGGCCTTCGATATCGTTTTGGGATCGATCAACTTACCAAGTACAAACTATTCTTGTCTCGTTCTTGATTCTTGTAGTTTCGTGGCCCTTCCTTGCCTATAGTATTTGCCGTTCGTAAGGGCATGGCCACTCTAAACGCCGGCTGAAAGGCCAACGCCGTTCCTCACGCCACGGGCTGGGCGAAGCGGGCGGGGTAGTGGCGCGGGTAGGTTTTCTTCTCGCGGTAGGAGCGGGCGAGTTCCATATAGATTCCCAGGTCGCGGTCGAGGTCGGCCTGTGTGCCGTCGAAATAAAAATTGCGGATAGGGATTCCGCCATAGGCTTTACTGAGCTTCGGGTAGATGGCTTCACTCACGATGCCGTTCATGCAGGTGAAGGGGCTGATGTCGATGATGCCGTCGGCGCCGTGCTGGGCGAGGTAGGCAGCCTTGCCCACGCTCAAGACCATTTCACCCAACGCTCCGCCCGTGGGCAGGTAGGGCCAGGCAAGCTCCAGGATTTCCTCGACCGGAGGCTCTTCCTGGCCCACGAAATCATCCTCAAAAGGCGTGATCAGGGCCTCTTCATCAGCGTGTTGAATGTGCGAACGGATGAAGGTCTTGGCCATTTCCCAGGAAATATGGTGCCCGACCAGGTGCAGCTTGCGTTTTTGTTCGTTATTGGCATATTGGACCCACTCCGCGAGGTGGCTCAGGGAACACTCGGCGCCATAGCCTTCCAGCTTGCGGATCAGGTCTTCGTTCGAAAACGTATTCAGCCGGCAGAAGATTTCTCCCACCACGCCGATGAGCGGGATTTGCGGGTCGTAAAGCGCCGGGACGCGCCGGAAGCGGTCGCGGCAGCGGGTCATCGCTTCCACCAGCGAGCGGAGCTGGCACCCCGCCTCGCCGCAGCCATTCTCCACCGTCGTACACAGATCCTGGATCGACTCCTGGAAAGCCCGGTCGGCCGCGCCTGGAGTGGTTTCATAGGGGCGGGTATTCAGCAGCGCGCGGTGCAAGGTATCCGCGCACACCAGCGCCCGCCACGCCATACGCAGGAAAGGCGTGGCAATTTCGCCCAGGTCCGCATAGCCGTTCAGGCTGGTGGGGGAGAGAACCTGCACGCGGTCGTAGCCCGCCTCCTTCAGGATCTTGCGCAGGAAAGGCGCGTACTGGCCGAAGCGGCAGGGCCCGTCCGCCGTGGGCATAAAGAAAGCGGTGCGCTCCCGGTCAAAGCCGGGCTGCTCGATGACACGCAGAAAATCGCCCACCGTGACCTTGGCCGGGTAGCATTCGTCGCCGTTGGTGTACTTGCCGCCCAGCTCGCGGGTGCGCTCGTCGGAGGGGGGCGTGGGCTGAGCGTTCACACCCAGCCAGCGAAACGCCGCGGCAAAGATTTCCGTGCTGCCTTCGCCCATGACCGGGATGTAGACGGTCTTCCCGCTCAGGGGATTTTCAGGACCTATCTGGCGGCGGACATGGCGGTGGCCGAAGATGGGCATCGCATGAATCCTTTGCTGTCGAGATACGCCTCGCAACGCGTGATGAAGCCCGCATCATTGGCGTGGCCGTCGAACTGAAGCACCAGTGAGGGCTTGCCCGCGGCTTCATCGATGAACGATTTGATGTAGGAATCCGGCCCGCACTTGAAGTTGGAGATGTAAACCAGGTGCAGGTTCGGCTTGCGGCTGGCGAGGCGCGCCGCGGCCAGAATGCGCCGGCCGGAATTCCAGTACATGTTGGGGTTGACGTCCGTGATGTCCTCATCGTCGAGGGGCAGGGCCTCCATGGGCAGGACGTTCACGCCGTAGAGCGCGCGCAGCTTGCGGGGGATATCGCAATTCACGCTGCGGTCGTAAAGGTTGTAGGGCCGCCCCACCAGCACCAGCGCCGGCTCCCCCGTCTCCTGAAGCTTGGCGAGCGCCTGGGCGCCGGCTTCCAGCAGCGTGTCGGTAAAGCTACCCTGCGCGGCGTAGGCCGCCCGCACGGCCTCGGCGTTCGCCCGCGGCTTGATGCCCAGGGTGCGAGCGAACTCCGCCAGTTGCTTCTCCACATGCTTGTGCCCCAGGCGGAAGTGTACGGTGGGAGAAAGGTACTTGGCTTGGGCGAACTCGAGCTGGGGCGCGGCGCGAATCACGAAAGGCAGGGTCTGGTTCCAGGGGCAGAGAAAGGAGTCCACCGGCATCTCCGGCGCCTCGGCATTGACGGCGTTGGGAAGCAGAATGTAATCGGCGCCCTTGTCGAGCAGATCCTGTACGTGTCCATGCGCCACTTTCACGGGGAAGCAGGGCTGCGCGATGGTCAGCTCCTCACCGGCCATGGAAATCTTGCGGTCGGTGGGCGAAGACACCACGATGTCGAAACCCAGCTCCTGGAAATAGGCGCACCAGAAGGGAAACTGGTCATAATAGAACATCGTGCGCGGAATCCCCACCGTGCGGCTGCCGCCCCGGGTGGGCAGCAGGACTTCTTCCAGCAGCTTCTCCCGCCACTCGATCAAATCTTCGATCACCGGCTGGCGGTCCGTGCGCACCCGCTTGCGGAACTTGTCGGAGCACTTGTCGCCCCAATAGGTGCGCTGCCCCTCGATGTTGAATTCCTTCATGTCGCAGAAATTGGAGCAGGCCTGGCAGACGAACTCGCGGGTGGTGAAGTCCACGCGGCCGAGGTCGTAGCCGCGGAATCGGCTGGGGTGGCCGGCGTTTTTCATGCGGTCGCGGGCGATCAGCGCCATGCCGATGGCCCCAATGACGCCGTTGTGCGGCGGCACAATGATTTGCTTGCCGAGAATCTGCGAAAAGGCGGCCGCCACGGCGTCGTTATAAGCCGTGCCGCCCTGGAAAAAAATCACCTTGCCGATCTTGCGCCCGCGCACCACGCGGTTCAGGTAGTTGAGCGCCACCGAATACGCCAGGCCCGCCGCCAGGTCGCCCACTTCCGCGCCCTTGTGCATCAGCCCCGTAACATCCCGCTCCATGAACACCGTGCAGCGCTCGCCCAGGCGCGCGGGGCTGGCGGAGGCAAGCGCCAACTCCGCAAATTCATCCTTGATGGAGATTCCCAGCTTCTCCGCCTGCTCTTCCAGGAAGGAGCCCGTGCCCGCGGCGCAAGCCTCGTTCATGGTGAAGTCCACCACGACGCCTTTGTCAACGCGGATGAATTTGGAATCCTGCCCGCCGATTTCAAAGATGGTGTCCACGGGATCCATGCCCATCTGATTGCAGACGTGCATGGAGCCGGTCTTGTGGGCGGTGATTTCATCGTTCACCGTGTCCGCCCCCACCAGTTCGCCGATCAACTCGCGGCCGGAGCCCGTCGTGCCCACGCCGCGTATGTCGAGCGAGGCGGCCAGCTCCCCTTCGATTTCCTTCAGGCCCCGGTCCACCACTTCAATCGGCCGCCCTTGCGTGCGCAGGTAAATTTCCTTCAGCAGGTTTCCCTCCGCGTCGATCACCACCAGGTTGGTCGAGACCGAACCGATGTCAATGCCGAGATAGGACTCGACTGGGTGCTGGGTGCTGGGGGCTGGGGGCTGGGGACCAGCCAACGCGAAAGCTCCACGGTTCCTTTCTGACGCCAGGCTCTCGGCATCCGACAACCGCTCCTCTTGAGCGTGCTGAGCCGAGACCTGAGACCGGGAATGCGGCGACACGGACCTAGCCCCCAGCCCCCAGTCCCCAGCCCCAGTCTGTTGACACCTAACACCTGACACCTGTTCTTGCCTTTCCCCCAGCCCCCAGTCCCCAGCACCCAGTCCCTCGTCCCTGACACCTGACACCTTCTCTGAGGTCCGATCTCGCAGCAGCAGGACGTTCTCCATCGAGAGCGGCTCGGTGCAGGCGAAATTCTTCCGCGCCGCCTCGTGCTGGCGCAATTGGTGGATGCGCTTGAACGAACGCTTGCGGTATTCCTCCGATTCCAGCATCGCCGCGCCCACCGCTCCCAGCCACGCGTAATGTTCGGGGATCAGGAGGTCGGCCTCTTTCAGCTTGAAGGCCTCGCGCAGGGCGTTGCGCACTCCCTGGTTGATCGCCACTCCCCCGATGAATGCTACGGGAGGCACTACGGCGCGCCCCTTCACCAGGCTCGACTTGTAATTGCGCGCTACGGCGTCGCAGAGCCCGCGCAGAATCTGCTCCGTCGTGTAACCCTTCTGCTGCGCGTGAATCATGTCGGTCTTGGCGAACACCGAACAACGGCCGGCAATTCGCGCGGCGCAACTGGCTCCGCATGCCGCCGGGCCTACCTCCTCAATCGAGTAGAGCAGCCGCGTGGCCTGCTGGTCGATGAAGGAACCCGTGCCCGCCGCGCATTCGCCGCTGGTCTGGTAATCCACAATGCCCAGGTGCTTGCCAGTGACGTTGGGGTCAAGGCGCAGGTATTTCGACGCCTCGCCGCCCATTTCGAAAACCGTGCGTACCTGCGGGTAGAACGTCCGCAGCCCTTTGGCTATGGCGCGAAACTCATTTTCAAAGTAGATGCCCAGAACCTTGGCAATCAATTGGCTGCCCGAGCCCGTCACGCGGATGCCCTCTACGTCCTCTTCCGGCAGGAAATCGTAAAGCTCTTTCAACAGGTCGAAGGTGGATTGGATGGGGCTTCCTTGCAGACGCCGGTAACGTGAGAGCACCAGGGCGCGGCCGGCAAATGGGCTGGAATCCGGGAAGGTGGCCGCATAAAAGGTCGGGGATTGCTCCGCCAGGGTGCGAAAACGCGGTCCGTCATCAGGCCCGCCAATGGCCGCGAGCTTTAAACTGACCGCGCCGATGTCCAAGCCGATGTTTATGCTCATATTGTTTCCGCGCAGGGTGGAAAACTACTTACAAGCCTTCACATCCTCATTTATGAGACGACAATCCCACCCTTGGCCCGGGTAGGTGGGACAATTGGTCCGGGTTAAAACACGCTTAGACAGACTGACAGGAGGGGGTTGGGCAATTCAGGTTCCGACTATGGGTTGGAACATAGCCACGCCATGGCGGTTTCGGTGGCTAGGCTTGGCGGTCGGCGACAGCTCCCAATCCACCGTTTTTTCAACAGGCTAATCTATTGGAAACAAAAAGGGTGGTTCAGGTTTTCCACAACTGGGGATTGTCGGGATCTGTGGGGGGAATCGGGGATCCAACCAGCCGCAGGGTCTGATAAAAGTGAGGAATTGTCCTCTTTTTTGCGCCATCCCACTCGACCCGACAATTTGCCCACCTTGCAGTGCCCAGTCATCGCGGCAGGCGTCAAATTGTCGGGCTGGCGCGACTTGGCCCTCGGGTTGACCCCCTCTCCCGGCCCTCCCCGGCTGATCAGCGAGCCAGCGATCACCCTTTTTCGCCGTTGCTCCCCAGGGTTGGAAAATCTCCAACCTACTCATTCCATCCTTCATGCTCCTGCCAATCCACGATGCGCACATGCTTCTCCGCGCGAGGCAGTTCGGAATAAGTCTTGCGTTCCCCCTCCGCCAAGTTGCCGTCCTGAGATTGATAGATCCAGCTCATTTCCTGTTTCAACGCCGCGGCTTCCCCGCTCAGGTGGATGGTCACGTCTTCGTACTTGTAGGGAGCGGGTTTGAAGCCTCCCGCGCCGTAAACCTGATCGGCCAGCACGATCGTCTGGGGGTCCAGTAACTTCTGCTTGAGCATTTCCTGGCAGGCCTTGATGGCGAACCAGTTCGTGGTGCGATGGTCCACGTGTCGCTCATCGGGATGGGGCAACGCGATCATGGCGGGGTGGAAGGCGGTGATGACTTGTTGGATGGCGTCGAGCACGGCATCGCGCGCATAAGGCATATTGGGCTTGTAGACGTGTTCGTAGGGCACATGATCGCAGGCGAGATAGATGGAGAGGAAGGGGTCGGAAGATTTCTTGTGCTCGAACCAAATCGCGCCGGATCCGCCGTCCGGCAATCCCAGGAACACCACCTTATCACGCGGCAGGCCCATATGTTCAAGCGCCTCGGTGGATTCCGCCATGCGCACCTTGCCGAACTCGCGCGCCTCGTTGGGGCCGCAGGGCTGGTCGTAGTAGCGCTCGCACGCCCCCACGTCACCTCCCGTAAGGAATAGCACCTCGACCGGAATCTTGGCCTCCACCGCCGCGCGGATCAGTCCCGAGTAAGCCTGTTCGTCATCCTCATGCGCGCAAACGACCAGCAGCGACGCGGCCAAGTCATTCACGGCGATTTCCGTGGTGGTATGAGCGAGTGGTCTCGCTCCCGCTGCCACCATCTCCAACTCCACTCGATACGTGCCGGGCGCAAGCGTTGCGGGAAGCGCCCAAGCGTCCGCCGCCACGGTCTGGGTCTTTCCCGGAGGCAGGTTGATGGCGGAAGCGAGGGTGCCGGCGTGAAGCTCCCTGCCGGTCATGTCCACGATGCGGGCCCGCAGTTCCGCACCGCTCCACGTTTCGTCCGAAGGATTCTTCAAAGTCGCCACCACTTTCACCGTGTCTCCCGGCCGGTAGAGCGTATGGGAATGGTCCACGGTGATGGCCGGAGAAATCAGTCCCGGTGGGTAGAACTCGCGGTACTTTTTGTAGTCGATATCGGAATTGTAGGGATGGGTGAAGTTGCGGCTGTAAGGCTTGGGCGCGTCGCGATCCCAGGTGCGCACGATCGCCGGCGTCGAAAATCGCATGTCGTAGAGCACCGTGCGGTCGGCGTTCCACACGGCGACGGTGTACAAATCCACTTCCGGCGGCGGGGATTTTTCATGGCGCACGGGGAGGCCGGAGCCCACCACTTCCTTCAGCTTGCCTTCGAGCAGAGTGGCGGTGCCGGCGGGCGTCATGGGGAGGGTGACCGCGCCGCCGGCGGGAATGTCCAAATGCAAGCGCAGCGTCTTAACCGCCAAGTCGGGGTTTTGCTCCACCTCCTTGGCATAAAGCGCAATCCAGGGATAGTTGGCGTTGGAGAACTCCACGCGCAGATCTTTCATATCGTGGTCGGACACATTCTCGAGCGCCACTTCGCACTGGATGGGCTCACCCACCGTGTAAAAAGTCTTGTCGATCGAGGCGCGCGAAATCCGCACCAGCTTTTTGTAGGCGACGAAGCCGCGAATTTTCTGCCCGGCCATGGCGTGATGGTCGACCCGGTCCTCGACGCGCAAGGTCACGGTGTAAAGTCCGGTGGGCGCCTGGGGAGGAATCGGCCATCCCACTTCGTATTCCGCCACGCCCGCTTGCTTCGAGGGGAGCAGGTTCATTTGCACGCTGGTGGTCGAGGTCGTCCCGTAATACTGGATCTCGGCGAAAACCGCGTAGCGGCTCCCCTCGCCTGGGATGCCGCGCAACGTGGCGTGAATGTTCGCCAGTGTCCCGATGTTAAACCCCGTGTCCATGGGCGCGCCTTCCAGCGTGATCTCCGCCCCCGAAAGCGGCCTGCCCATCAGCAGAAGTCCTCCCGCCAGCCAAGTCCACCACCACCGACGCTTCATCTTCTCTTCTCCTCACGCGTGCTGGGAATGCACTCATTATTGCTTTCCCGGCGGATCAGTTCAAAGCAAATTCTGCGGGTGAGGGGGCAGTTTGAGGAGGGGTAAAAACTCCCCTCCTGATTCAGGGCCTGCCCTGAGCCTGTCGAAGGGAGGGGTGGCGCGCTGAGCGCCGGGGTGGTTACCTCCTGGAGCCGAAAGCATGAAGTGACAATCAACACCACCCCTTAATCCCCTCCTCAACTGAGGAGGGGGGTTCGCGGGCGTTTTCATCAGCCGGGGCGGGACGGGGGCACGCCGCTGATCATGGGTCACCCAACTTTCCTCATACTGGGCGTCGATCTCACCGATAACCGATGCGGGGCAGTGTGTCACGGCGGGGTTTGGTCGTCAGCGCTGCCCGCCTCTCTCGTCTTGGATCTTGCCTTCCTCTCGTCACTAGCCACTCACCACTAGTCACTGCTTTTGGAGTTGGTAGCGCGGACCACCGCTCTTGGGGTCCGCGGTTCTTCTTTAGGAAAAGCCGCGGACCGCTAAGTCGGCGGTCTGCGCTACGCTTGCTTGGGTTTTGTCTCCTTCTCGTCACTCGTCACTGGTCACTGCTATTGGAGTGTGTCACGAAAGCTAACTCCCGCCACCTGAAATCGGCCCTTCCGACCCAGCTCGTTCTGGGTTTGCGCGCTTGGTCAGTCTGCGATATCCGCACGCCGAGACGCGCTCCTATGCCTGCGACCGACAAGATTCTCATCCAGGTTTTGCACGGGCAGTCCGACGCCAACATACGGTTTGCGGACCTCAAGGGTTACTGTTGCGTTTGGGTTTCAGTGAGCGAATTCGCGGCAGTCACCACATCTTCTGGAAAGAGGGCGCAGATGAAATTCTGAACCTGCAGCCTAAGGGCGGCAAAGCCAAGCCCTATCAGGTCAAGCAGGTCCGGCATGTTATACTGAAATACAGGCTGGGAGGTGGTACCAATGCCTAAATACGAAGTCATCATCTATTGGAGCGAGGAAGACCAGGCATTCATCGCCGAGGCGCCGGAACTTCCCGGCTGCGCGGCCGATGGCAAAACCTATCGGGAAGCCCTCGCCAACGTGGAAGTGGTCATCCAGGAGTGGATCGAAACCGCCAAAGAACTCGGCCGCCCGGTCCCCACGCCCAAAGGTCGCTTGGTGTTTGCCTGATTGGGCACCCAATTTTCCTCATCCTTCGCGTCGAACCCACCGATAACCGAGGCGGGGGAGTGTGTCACGCGCGGGGATTGTCCGTCAGCTCTCCCCGCCTCTCTCGTCTTGGATCTTGTCTTCCTCTCGTCACTAGCCACTCGCCACTAGTCACTGCATTTGGAGTTGGTAGCGTGGACCCCCGCTCTTGGGGTCCGCGGCTCTTCTTTAGCCAATTCTAGAATCTTGATAGCACGGCTCCAAGGAAAAGCCGCAGACCGCAAAGTCGGCGGTCTGCGTTACGCTTGCTTGGATTTTGCCTTCTACTTGTCACTGGTCACTCGCCACTCGTCATTGCTCTTGCATAGCCCTCTCCGAGGGGAGAGGGCGGACCGCCGCCGGCGTTTTCATCAGCCGGGGCGGGAAGGGGGCCCCACGTTTTGCACGTTGTGGGGGTGAGGGGGCGCCCCGCTCGTCACGGGCCACGCATTTTCCCTCAACCTTAGCGTCGAATTCACATAGACCTTGACAATCACCAGATTATCTTGTACGAGTCGGGCGTAAACCCAGCGGCTGGGTTAGACAAACCAGGACCAAACAAACCACTGGTGGGCCCAGCCACAGGAAACTCGCGAAGTCAGGGAGGGCAAACATACACCCTTTGTCGTTTGCTCCTCGCAGCACGCCTCCGCCGGAGCGGGCGACAATCCATTTACAGGCTTCATCCCGGTGTTGTGTGCCAGCCATAGGGTTGGCCTCTTTGGAGCCAACCGGCTCACGGCCTCAAGCAGATAGGTGTCAAAAGGTTAGGAAAGGAAAGCAACGCTCGCAGGAATTGGATTACTTAAAGTCATTTCGCGACCAGCCTTAGTCGTCTGCGCAATAAGCGTCGGGTCTATCTAACCTAAAGGAGGGTGACTTATGGAGCATGAATCTCAGCACTTTGAGAAGTCGCACCAGTGTTTATCTCCGGCAGGCGCCATCGGGAAGGCGGGCTTGTGGGTCTTCGCCCTGGCTTTGTTCTTGCCGGTCCTGGGATGGGCGCAGGATCAGGCGACCGTGGTGGGCACGGTTACCGATCCCAGTAATGCTGCCATCCCCAATGCCAAAGTCCAGGTTTCGAATCCTAGTAAGGGCTTCACCCGCGATCTGGTGAGCAACTCCGCAGGTGAATACATCGCCGCCAAGATTCCCATCGGCGACTACGTCATCACGGCGGAAGCCACCGGCTTTCAAAAGCTCGTGCGCTCGGGGATCACCCTGGAGGTGGGCCAAACGCTCCGCGTGGACCTGCAACTGACTCTGGGGGCGACCACACAGGAAGTTTCCGTCACGGGGAACGTTACCAAGGTTGAAACCGAGAATGCCACCGTTTCCGACATGGTCACCGGGAGCCAGATCCAAGACCTGACCCTGGTGGGGCGCAACTTCATGGCCCTCACGGTTCTCACCCCCGGCGGCGCGGTCAACAATGATTTTGACGTGTCACACATAGGGCATCTGGCCAACCCCGATATTTCCTTCAACGGAACTCGCAGTTACTACAACAACGGTGAAATCGACGGTGCCGTAAATGCCGACACAAGTAGCGGCGGGGTGGGAGGGAGCACGGTACCCTCCCTCGACTCCATTGCCGAATTCCGCATTTCCACATCGAATTACGGGGCAGACGTGGGTATACGCGCCGGCGCCAACGTCCAGGTGGTCACCAAATCGGGGACCAAAGAATTCCACGGCGATGCCTTTGAATTTTTGCGCAACGACGCGATGGACGCCAACGACTGGTTTGCGAACCGGGAAATAGCTCCGCCAGGCGGCAACGCGCCCAAGACACCCCTCAAGTGGAATCTCCCTGGCTACACCTTCGGCGGCCCTTTTTACATCCCGGGTGTTTACAACACCGACAAGTCCAAGACGTTCTTTTTCTGGTCGCAAAGTTGGGCCCGGTACCGGGAGGGGACAGTCATCTCCGCGAATGCACCCACCCTGCGCATGCGACAGGGAGACTTCAGCGAATGCGACAACCGGCCGGGTTATAATGCCAATTACAACGCCGTGGCCGCTTCCGGGTGCGTCATACCAACCAACCCTGTCACCGGTCTGCCGTTCGCAGGGGACATCGTCCCCATCGATCCTAATGCGCAAGCGATCATAAACGAGTTGGTGCCGTTGCCTGACAACGGCCCCATCGGCTACGTCAAGGCGCCCACTAGTCCCCAGAACTGGCGGCAGGAACAACTCCGTGTGGACCAGAACATCAGCGACAAGACGACAGCGTTCCTGCGGTATACGCAGGATACCTGGACCCAAACCCTCACGCCTGCCCTCTGGACGGGTGCCAGTTACGATACGATCGCCAGCCCTTGGGGGGTTCCGGCCAAGAACACCGTAGTCCATCTCACCCACACCTTTAAGCCTAACCTGATGAACGAGGTTATCCTCGCCTATGAGAATGACGTCCACTTTATTCGGACCGTGCCTGGCCCAGGCTCGCCTGCGCACTCCATCACCAAGCCTGCCGACTGGAGCGTGAAGCCCATTTTTCCCATCAACACCAGCATCGATGTGCTTCCCGGCGTCAGCCTGGGTGGCGGGACGCCTTTCAGCTTCTACGAGGACGCGAGTTCTGACGTGGACTATAACAGCACGCTGCCCACGGTCACCCTAAAGGACAATGTTGTGTACACTTTGGGGAGGCACACCTTGAAATTTGGGGTGATGTACCTGAATTACCACGATAATGGCGTCTTCAATTACTACGATCCCCAAGGCAGTTTCTCGTTTACGGGCGGCGGTCCGATCACGACCGGCAACGCGCTGGCGGACATGTACCTGGGCCGCATCCAGAGCTACCAGGAAGGGACGCCTTACAACTACAACACCGCCACCGCTTTGGGCGGATGGGGAGAAGAGCACGCATTTTGGGAACAGCTCGAGCCCTACTTCCAAGACGATATGAAGGTTAATCGCAAATTGACCCTGAATTTGGGAGTACGCTACACATGGAATGTACCTGCTCACTTCGTCAACAAGAACCCCAACATCAACACGAATTTTATTCCCAGCCAATACAATATCAATAATGCGCCGCAAATTGACATCAATGGTTACCTGATCCCCGGCAGCGGTCAATTCTACACGACTCCCGGGAATGGGATTGTAGTCTGCGGGACGGGAGGGATACCCTTGACGTGCGTCTACCCGGACCGCTTTACCTGGCAACCCCGCTTCGGCTTCGCCTATGACCCCACGGGCACGGGGAAGTCTGCTATCCGTGGGGGTTTCGGTGTCTACCATGACTTGAACGCGGGCATAGAAAGCAGTGGGGAGGAAATCCTGGGCGGTCCACCCGCGGTCCTGGCCCCGATCGCCAATAACGTTCTCGGGTATCAGAGCATTGTTCCCGGTCCCCTGGCTCCCGCCAGCTTCGGGGCCATCCCGAGCAGAGCTGCCATACCCATGATCATGCAATACAACGTGACCGTGCAACATCAGTTCTCCGGTAATAACTTTCTGAGCGTAGGCTGGGTGGGTGGCTTGGGGCGTCATCTGGGCGCCAGTCGCAACATCAATCAAATTCCCGATGGTGCTGGGACGGCGAATGTGCCGATACTTGCCAGCACGCCGGGATGCGATGCGTCCGGCAATTGCAACGTGCAGGATGTCCTGATTAATCAGTATGAACCCTCCATCTACTTCGTCCCCTATCGCGGTTACGGCAGCATCAAATACCTCCAGTACTCGGCACTTTCCAACTACAACTCCTTGCAGGTTAATTTCCGCCATACCGTTGGGCATGGGCTCACCTTCCAGTCGGTGTACACTTGGTCGCACGCCATCGATAATGCCACCGGGTATAATGGGAATTTCGGTGTGGACGACAGCAATCTGTCCCGGTGGAAAGCCAGTGGGGATGTCAACCGCACCCAAGTGCTTATTTTCAATTACGTTTACGAGCTACCGTTTTTCAGGCATGCCTCGAATTCTTTCCTGAAGAATGGGCTAGGCGGATGGAAGCTCAGCGGCATCACCAGCTTCTTCACCGGAACGCCCGTGAGTGTCTCTTGCGGCGAAACTGGGTACAGCAACGGGGTGGGCAGGGGAATGCAGTGCAACACCCTGGGACCTCTCAAAATCCAGAAGGGGACGTATGACGATCCGCAGTTTGGGCCCGTGCCTACCTGGTTTAGCCCGGCCGTGCTCCAGCAGCCCTATCTGTCGCAGTACAATTCCAACGGCGAGCCGGGCATGTTCGGCTACGAGGGGCGTAACGTCCTGACGGGCCCGGGGCGCAACAACTGGGATATCGCGCTGCTCAAGGATTTCCAGGCGCCCTGGTTCAAGGGTGAACACTCCACCTTCCAGTTCCGCTTGGAGACTTTCAATACCTTCAACCATCCCCAGTGGAATTCAATCAATGCCTCCTGCGGAGGAGAGACGCCCTTTGGAGGCACGTGCAGTGGGATCGCCAATAATTACCAGAATAGCGAGGTCAGTGGGGCTTGGCAGCCTCGCCTCGTGCAGTTGGGAATGAAGTTCATTTTCTGAGCTGTGACTCACACAACCCCCCTTGCTCGGTCCAGCCTTCACAGGCTGGAAGGGTCGAGCAAGGGGGCTGCACTCACCCGGAAGGTCAGGGTGTGGGTGTCCCCACAGGCATGCAGCGCAGAGTTTCGCGCCATCCGATCCACGGCGCGGTGGAAAAGCCGCCCGCCATTGAGATTGGCGGACTTGCATGCTAGCCTTGCGCTACATTTCTCCACAAGCAAGTAGTGGTGTCATTTGGAAGTGGCACGGGCGTCCCGCCCGTGAGCGGTCACGGCCAAGATGGCCGTGCCACAACAGCCAATGACACCACTGCCTCGCAAGCAAATGCCCTTGCGCCGTCTGCCGGGGGCGTTTAGAATGTGCCCACACTTTAAACCCTGTGAGACACACCTATCTTCACCGCCGCTGCCAGGTTCCCTTGCCGGGGATGCGTGCGTTCGGATGGGTCGGATTGCTTGCCTTGTTGCCGGTTTGCGCGGCTTTGGTTCTTCACCAAGGGCCGGCCCAAGCGGAAAGCTCTGGGGGCACGGGTGGCAGCGCGGCCAAAAGCGCCTCGCCCAGCGCCGCGCCGACGCTCGGTGACTGGTCGTGGCATGACAGCTTGGGCGATGGCTTCCCTGACAGCGCGCGCCTGGAGAGCGCCCAGGACCGCTCGAATTTCCTCCAGTGGCTTACGTTCCTCGCCGAGACGCAGTATTACGCGCCGGGGCCGAGCGCGCCGGGGGAGGTTCAGGATTGCGCGGCGCTTATCCGCTTCGCTTACCGGAATTCGCTCATGGCGCACACGGCCGCGTGGCGCGACGAAGCCGGGCTTCCCTTTGACCCCGGATTCGGTGACATCGCCCAATTCAATTATCCTTACGGGCCGCTGGGGCGGGCGCTCTTTCGCACCCGGCCCGGCCCCGCGGACTCGACCGACCTTGCGCGCGGCGCCTTCGCGGAGTTTGCGGACAGCTCGACGCTCCTTCGCTACAACACTTTTCCGGTAGCGCGCGACCTCCGCGCCGCGCGGCCGGGCGATTTGCTGTTCTTCCACCAGGCCGTCGTGCGCGAGCCTTTCCACACCATGTTGTTTGTCGGCAGGTCGTACTACCAGCCGCAGGGCTCCGATTGGATTGTCTATCACACGGGAGACATCGACGGCCACCGCGGCGAGATCCGCGAGGTGCGCGCCGCGATCTTGCTCGAACACCCCGACCCGCACTGGCGGCCGCTCGCGAGCAACCCTAATTTTCTGGGAGTCTATCGTTGGGAGATTTTGCGTTGAGGGTTGTAGGGGTATGGCTTGCCGTACCCTCTTGGTTCGGTGGCGCGATAAAAATGAAGAGGGCACGGCGAGCCGTACCCCTACAACCAGGGCAGCAGCTCTGATGAATCCAGGCATGCACCATCTCGGCGCTGCATCGCGAAGGCCAGCGGCCTTACGAGGCACGGGGAGAGCTGCCCTTGCCGCCTGGGTAGCGTTACTTCTGCTCGTGGGCCTGGTCGCCCTGCCCCGCGCGGCGCGGGCCCAGGAAGAAACTCTCTCCACCGAACCGTCCTTTTCAGTCTCCTCGCGCCAGACCTACGCGCCTTCCCAGCAGCCCAAGGTCGGGATCAGCTTCCGGCAGGTCGATCACCTGGATTTCCGCGTCTATCGCGTGAAGGATCCCATTCAATTCTTCTCCAAACTGAAAGACGCCCATTCTTTCGGCAGCGAGAAAGCGGAACTGGCGCGCGAGAAAACCTGGCTCGAGCGCTTTCATGAATGGAAGCGCGACCTGCGCTCGAGCATCCGCGATTTCTTCCGCGCCCAGGTGCGGTTTGAAACGCGCTGGCAATTCCACGCCTCGCGCATCCAGGTGCAAAAGCTGCGGCGCATTCCATTGGACGTTACCGCTTACGCCCAGGTGCCGCTTCTCAACCGCGAGCAACTGGCGCTCGGTTGGCGGGAAATCTTACCCAAGACGCGAGGCAGGGAGTACCAGGAAATCCCGGTGGACGTTCACGACAAGGGCCTGTACCTGGTGGAAGTGGCCTACCGCGAACTGCGCGCTTACACCCTGGTGATGGTCACTGACCTAGCGCTGGTTTCTAAGACCGCCCCCGGGCAGGTGCTGCTGTTTGTGGTGCGGCGCGACTCCGGCACGCCGGTCGCGGGCGCCGAGGCCGTAGTCCTTAACAACCATCAGGAGCTGGCGCGCGGCTCGACCGATGCTTCCGGCATCTTTCAATCCACCTTCCCGGGAATCAAGGTGGAGAATGCCATCATGGTGGCGGTGGCCGGTCAGGATGTGGCGGCGACCAGCCTCGAACCTTTCTTTTTCTTCGACACTTCGGCGACCGACTACCTGGGCTATATCTACACCGATCGCCCCGTCTACCGGCCTACGCACACGGTGAATTTCAAGGGCATCGTGCGCGCGCGGCGGGGCGGCCAGTTCAGTGTGGACGTGCCGGGACCGGTCACGGTCAAGATCACAGATCCCAACCAGAAGACCATCTATCAGCAGAAACTTGACGTCTCCGGTTTCGGTTCGTTCCACGGCACGGTCACGCTCAGCGCGCTCGCGGGGCTGGGGGAGTACGGCGTCACCGCGCACCTTGGCGAAAAGCGCATTTACGGATCCTTTGAGGTCCAGGAATACAAAAAGCCGGAGTACGAAGTTGCGGTCTCGATGGAGAAAAGCCGGTATCTTCAGGGCGAGACGATTCAGGCCACCATCAGCGCGCGCTACTATTTCGGCGCGCCGGTTGCAAACGCCCGCGTCAAGTATTCCGTCTTTCGCTCCAATTACCAATTCCCCTACTGGCGAATCCTCTGGGGGGACGAAGAGTACGAAGGCGACGAAGGGTATTACAACGAGGATTACTTCGGCCAGGAGATCAGCCAGGGCGCGGGGCAACTGGATGCGGACGGCGCGCTGCACGTCTCCCTGCCGACCGAAGTCGACGCGCGGAAGCACGACTATCGCTATCGCCTCGAAGCGCACGTGACCGACGCGAGCAACCGCGAGATCATGGGTGGGCGCGGCGTGCTGGTCACCTACTCGACGATCGTCGTCCTGCTGGAGACGGACCGCTACGTGTACGCGCCCGGCCAGCAGGCTGACATCACCGTCCGCACCCTGGACTATGACTCCAACCCTGTCTCGGCCAACGTGCAGGTGCAATTTGAAAGCCACGCGAGCTGGGGCGCCAACGCGCGGCGAGAGGTCCTGTCGCAAGTAAGTGTTTCAACGGATGCCAATGGCACGGGACATTATACCTACACGGTGCCCAAGGTTCCCTGGCTTACCCTTCGCGCCAGCGCCATGGACAGCAACCAGCGCGAGGCGAGTTTTACAAGCAGCCTGTGGATTTCCGGCGCGGGATTCTTTGCGGGAGAAATCCAATACCGCCGCGTCGATATTTTCCCTGACAAGCATTCCTACAAGCCCGGAGATACGGCGCATGTGTTGATTGTCACCCACGTGCCGGGCGCGCAGGTGCTGGTGACCTCCGAGGGCCAGCAGGTTTACACGTGGTCACTATACACGGCCCCCGGCGAATCGCTGACCGTGGATGTCCCCATTGAGGAACGCTTCGAACCGAATTTCTTTATCAATGTGGCGTTCGTCAAGAGCGAGCAGTTATACGAAAGCTCGAAGAACATCTCGGTGCCGGCCGTGGAGAAAGTCCTGAAGGTCACGGTGGAAACCGACAAGCCCCAATACCGGCCGGGCGAACCGGTGACGTACACCCTGACCGCGCAGGATCAGCAGGGGCATCCGGTGAGCGCGGAGTTGAGCTTGGGCGTGGTGGATGAGGCCATCTACGCGATTCGTCCCGACAGCGTCCAGCCTCCCGAAAAGATTTTTTACGCGCGCGCCTGGGACAGCGTTTTTACCCAGTTCTCCACCACTTACTGGTTCATGGGCTATTCCGGCCGGCACAAGATGGAACTTACCCAGCTTCGCGCGGGGACGCGCCTCGCCGATTTCAAGAACCCCGGGATGGTTCAGCCCAAAGTTCGCAAGTTTTTCCCCGACACCATCGAGTGGCTGCCGGCGCTCGTGACCGACGCGAATGGCAAGGCTCGCGCTTCGTTCAACTTCCCGGATTCGCTGACCACCTGGCGGGCCACGGTGCGCGCGGTCACTCGCAACACGCTGGTGGGCCAGGTGGTGGGCAAGGTGATTACGCGCAAGAACCTCATCCTGCGCCTGGAGACGCCCCGCTTCATGGACCAGGGCGACACGGCGACGCTGACCGGAATCGTGCACAACTATCTCGAGACGGATAAGACCGCCAAGGTCTCGCTCTCCGCGGAAGGTGTGGAGCTCGCGAGCCCCGCGGAAGCCACCGTGAACGTTCCCAAGAATGGCGAGGCGGTGGTCACCTGGAACGTGCGGTCGCCCAAGATTGCCCAGGCGAAGTTCCTGGCCAAGGCGCTGACCGATGAAGAATCGGACGCGCTGGAATTGGAGATGCCGGTCGAGCCCTGGGGGCTCCAGCAGAGCGTGGCGCAAACGGGAGCGCTGCGCGGCGACAAGGAGGAAATCACGCGCGCCCTGGTTCTGCCGCCGGACACCAACTCCGACGCCTCCACGTTGCGTATCGACGTGTCTCCTTCGATTGCCGGCACACTGATGTCGGCGCTCGATTTCCTGGCCACTTATCCTTACGGGTGCGTCGAGCAGACCATGTCGAGTTTCCTGCCCAACATTCTGGTGACGAAAGCGGTGAAAGACCTGGGCCTCACGCCGCCCCCTGTGTCCGCCGAACTCGAGAAGAAAATTGCCGCCGGACTCGAGCGTCTTTATTCCTTCCAGCACGAGGACGGCGGATGGGGCTGGTGGCAAACGGACGAGACGCATCCTTTCATGACCGCTTACGTGGTGGCGGGACTGGCGCAGGCGAAGCAGGCAGGTTACCCGGTTGATGAAGCGCGCCTGAAACACGGCCGCGAATCGCTGTTGCAGCAAATCAAGGAGAATCCGCGCGCCCTCGCGGATATCCGCGTCTACATGATTTACGCGCTGGCCCAGAGCGGCGAGGTCGATCACGCCCTCGTCGAAGACTTGTATTCCTCACGCCAGAAATTCTCCGCGCACGGGCAGGCCCTGATGGCTCTGCTGTTGATGCAGCTCAAGGATGGGCGCGCGCAGGAATTCGTGAAGCTGCTGGAAAATAGCGCGCACTCCCAAGGACCTTTTGTTTCCTGGAAGTCGGAACGCCAGGAGATGCTCGACTTCTCTTCCGACAATTCTTTTGAAACCACCGCCTATGCGCTCAAGGCGCTGGCGAACCTTGACCCCAAGAGTGACCTGCTGCCCGGCGCCGCCCGCTGGCTGCTCGAACATCGCTCCGACGGCTATTACTGGGATTCCACGGAGCAGACCGCGACCGCCATTTACGGGCTGATCGACTACCTGAAGATTTCCGGCGAGCTCAAACCGAATTACACTCTGAGCGTTTACCTGAATGGCCAGAAGCTCACCGAGCGGAGCGTTACGGAGAAGGACGTCGCGAACCCGCTGCCCATCATGCTCACGGCCGCGGCGCCGCAGGTCCACGCGGGCGCAAACGACGTCCGCATCGTGAAGTCAGGCGCAGGCGTGCTCTATTGGTCCGCCTCAGCTACCTACTTCTCGCGCGAGCCCAAGCCTGCGCCGGCGGGCAGCGCTGCCTTGAACATTGTGCGCGAGTATTTCAAGCTGGCGCCGGGGCGGCAGAACAACCACATCGTCTATTCCGAGCAGCCGCTCACGGGTCCGGTGCAGATTGGCGACGTGGTAGTGGTGCGCCTGACCGTCAGCACCACCGAGGACGAGAATTACTTGCAGATTGAGGACCCGATTCCGGCGGGCCTGGAGTTCATCGAGCAGGAAGGCCTGTATGAGCTCAAGGAAAAGCCGCCGTGGTGGGATTTTTATTACACGCAGCGCGAATTTCATGACGACCGCGCCGCACTGTTCTCCACCATCTTCCGGCGGGGGCAGGGGCAATTCCACTATCTCTTGAAGGCCGTGACCCCGGGAACTTTTCAGGCGAATCCGGCTCGCGTGCTACCCATGTATGAACCCAACCGGCAGGCGTCGACGCGGGCCGCCACGGTGACCGTGAATGCGCATTAGTGGATGCGAAGCTTTGGAGTGCGGCAGCTTGCTGCCGCACTCCAAAGCTTCGCACGTTGAGTGATACAAATGAAAAAAGCCTTGGCAGCCTGGACGTGGAGCTTGGCGGTGGTGGCTCGCAGCTATTGGACTGTGCTCGCTCTGGCCACACTCGTCGCGTTGTGGATCTGGGCTGCTTACCAATGGCTGGGGCTGCCGGAGTCCTCCGGGTTAATGCTGGTTCTCGCCCTGGTCTGGGCCATCGCGCAACTCCTGGCGGTGGTCGTCATCATCGCGGGGAACGTGGCGGGCACAGGGGAGGTTGCGGCCGCGGATGGCAGGAAGTTGCCACTCGGATCGCTCGCGATGCGCGATCGAAGAAAACTTCTGAAGGCCCTGATCTTTGGCCTCGTGACCTGCGTCCTGGTGTGGCTGCTCGGCGCCGTCTTTGGCTGGATCAACAACCACTCGGTAGAGGTCGCGTCTTATTTGACCTTCCACTCCCAGAAACCGGTCAGCCATTTCGCCATCGAAAAGATCTATCGGGTCGTGGAAACACTCCTGTGGATTGTGCTGGCCGGATTCCTGCTCAGCTTCCTGCACACGCTCTTGCGCGGTGGTTGGCGTGAGGCGCGGGAGCAAGAAGGGAAGCTCCTGGCGGGATGCACCTTCCGAACTCCCTTCTTGACGGGCTTGCTGAGCGTGGGGGTGTTTGGAGGAGGAGCCTATCGGCTGGCGAATTGGCTGCCCATCGTCTCCGTGGGTTTTTGGGATTACGCTCAGATGATCGTGCGCTTGGCTCTGGTCCTTATCCTGCTCGCCGCCGGCTGGTTGTTCTGGTCGCTCTCCCTGGCGCGGTTGTATTTCCCGGGAGAAGAGCGGCAGTAATCTCGTTGGTTTAGTAACTCCGTGACCCCGTAGCCGGGAGAGCCTTGAGACGGAGGTCGCACAGGCGCTCCGTGTCCTCTTGGAGAGGGCATGGCTTTTGATTCCTAGCCCTCTCCTTGGGGAGAGGGCTAGAAATCAAAATCCCCGCCTAGACTTTGATGAAGCCCTGCAATTGCCGCCACTAGGGGCGCAAGGGTCGTCTGTTATGATGTAGGTCGGCGCCACTGGCGGCGCCGGATTTTCGATGCAACTTTTTGCTCCTTCCCGTGTTTGACTAAGCTGAGGGCATAACACCGCAAGAGGCGGCAGACGATTTTGCCGGCCGGGTAATCAGGCAAGAGTAAGCGGGCCCGTCTGCCCCGTGGACACTAAGGATTTTTCCATGAAAGAAGATTGGACTACACCGATCCCTGCGAACGTTGCCGCCTGGCATTTCCTCAGCCGGACCAGTTTCGGTCCGCAGGCTGCGGATGTGGAGCGCGTGAGGCGCGGAGGCATCGAAAGATATCTGGATGAGCAGCTCCACCCGGAGAAGATTGATGACTCCGAAGTGGACAGGAAAATTGCTTCCCTCCCCACTCTCACCATGGGCGCCGCGGAGCTCATGGAGGACTTCCCTCCGCGCAAACAGCAAACCAATCCCGCGAGCCGGTTGCCGATGCGGGAAGGGAATGCTGCGGCCACGCCCAGTGAGGGTGGCGCTTCCATGCAGGCCGAATCCCCCATGCAGCCGGCGATGGAAGATGGCCGGCCGCGCCAGATCATCCTGGAACTCGCCCGCGAACAGTTCTGGCGCGCGGCTTACGGCCAGCGGCAGCTTCAAGAAGTCATGGTTCATTTCTGGATGAACCACTTCAACATATATGCCGCCAAGGGAGTCGATAAGTGGCTCCTCACATCCTTCGAGCAGGACGCCATCAGGCCCAACGCGCTGGGGAAGTTCGATGCGTTACTCGCCGCCACCGCCCAAAGCCCCGCCATGCTTTTCTATCTGGATAACTGGCTGAGCGTCTCCCCCAACCTGGCGTCCGGCGGATTTTTCGCACGACCGGCAAACCGCCCGCCAGCCGCAGCGGAACGGCGCGGTCTGAACGAAAACTACGGCCGCGAGCTCATGGAGCTTCACACCTTGGGAGTAGATGGCGGCTATACCCAGCACGACGTGAGGGAAGTGGCGCGATGCTTTACCGGCTGGACCATCGACCGGCCCCGGCAAGGCGGGGGATTTATTTTCCGGCCGCGCTTGCACGACGACGGGGAGAAGGTGGTGCTGGGGCACAAGATCAAGGCGGGGGGCGGGGTCGAGGATGGGATGGAAGTTCTTCAGTTGCTTGCCGCGCATCCTTCCACCGCACATTTTATTTCACTCAAACTCTGCCGGCACTTCGTGGCGGATGATCCCCCGGCGGCGGTGGTTGACCGTGCCACCCATACCTTCCAGCAGACCCAAGGTGACATACGCGCCGTCTTGAAGAGCATCCTGACGTCTCGGGAGTTCAACTCGCAAGCGGCCTTCCGCGCCAAGGTCAAATCCCCTTTCGAAGTTGTGGCGAGCTCGCTGAGAACGCTCGACGGCGAAACCGACGGCGGCGCTCCGCTCATGATGTCCATCGTGCGTATGGGGCAGCCGCTTTTCCTTTACCAGGCCCCTACCGGTTTTTCTGACCGGGCGAGCAGTTGGATCAATTCCGGAACGCTGCTGGCGCGCATGAACTTCGCCCTGGCCCTGGCCGCCAACCGGATTCGCGGAACCCGCCTCACCTTTCCAGGGAGCACGCCGGCGGATGACGGGCAGACTGTCCTGGACGAGTTGGCGCGGCGAACCCTCGGCGGGAGCGTCTCCCCGGAAACGCGAGCCGCGGTGCTGAAGAGTCTGGATAATTTGAAAGGCGTGGCGGGAGGGGATTTGAGGGCAGTTCCGAAGACCACAGTGGTGGCGGCCTTGCTTCTTGGGTCGCCGGAATTCCAGCGGCGGTAGCAAAGAGGCAATAATGGCAATATCGAGACGCTATTTTTTGAAAAATTCGGGACTGACCCTTTTCGGGGCGGCCTTCGTTCCCACTTTCCTGCGGCGCGCGGCGTGGGCGTTGGACCAGCCTGCGGCGGGCGCTCGCAAGAAGGTTCTGGTGGCGATCTTTCAGCGGGGCGCGGCAGACGGGCTGAACATTGTGGTGCCGTTTGGCGAGCGAGAGTATTACGCCCTGCGTCCTTCGATAGCCATTCCCGAGCCCGCGAAGGCTGCCGGTGACAGCCCCAGCGCCTTGGACCTCGACGGCTTCTTTGGTCTGCACCCCAGCCTCGCTTCACTGAAACCGTTATTCGACGCCCGGCATCTTGCCGTCGTACACGCCGCCGGTTCGCCCGACAGCACGCGGTCGCACTTCGATGCCCAGGACTACATGGAGTCCGCGACGCCCGGAGTGAAGTCCACTCCCGACGGCTGGCTGAACCGCTTTCTGCAAACGGCGCCGCACACGGATGCGACGCCCTTCCGGGCCGTGGCCTTTGCCTCCACCACGCCGTGTACCTTGATGGGGGCGGCGCCCGCTCTCTGCACACAGGACCTGGGAACCTTTCACTTGGGGGGCAAGGCCAACTCGCCAGGGCGGGGCGTGCAGTTGCTCGAGGGCGCTTTCGAGGAAATGTACGCTTCGGCTTCCGACCGACTGTTGTGCAGCACGGCGGGCGAGACCTTTGAAGCCATTTCAACCCTGCAACGTATTCAGATGGACGCCTATCAACCTGAAAATGGCGCGGCGTATCCGCGCGGGCCGCTGGGCCGGAGCCTTCAGCAGGTTGCTCAGCTCATCAAGTCAGACGTGGGCCTGGAGGTGGCTTTTGCGGAGGCAGGCGGCTGGGACCACCACGTCAACGAAGGCGGCGTGAAGGGGCAACTGGCCGGCCGGCTCCAGGAATTCGGCGATGCGTTGGCCGCTTTCCATAAGGATATGGGGGACCGCATGGCCGACGTCACCGTTCTGACCATGTCGGAATTCGGCCGCACCGCGCGCGAAAACGGTAACCGCGGCACGGACCACGGTCACGCCCACGCCATGTTCGTTTTGGGCGGCGCTGTAAAGGGCGGCAAGGTTTACGGTGATTGGCCTGGCCTCAAAGACCATCAACTGCATGAGGGAAGGGACTTGGCTCTGACCACGGACTTCCGCGATGTCTTCGCGGAGGTGGCGATGCGTCATCTTGCGGTGAAGGATCCCGCCAGCATCTTCCCCGGCTATCAAGTATCATCCGCGCGCTTCCGGGGCTTCCTGGGGTAACTCCATTTTCTCAAAATTTGCCAATTGTAGTAATCTAAACTTTGGTTCGCTGCGGGGGAACTGACCCGGATTTTTCACCGGACCGGGCTGCTTTCATTAAGCGGTCGGAAGGGCGGCGCTTCAGCCCCGCCGATACCGCGGCCCCCTAGTCGGTTGGGTTTGCCCCCCGCGCAGCTTGCGGTCGCAAGCAGCGCGGGGGGTGAAACGCAAGAACAATCTTGAACGGCGGGGCGAAAGCCCCGCCCTTCCAAACTCATGGTGAGAAATCCGGGCTGAGGGATGAAGTCGCCTCATATTCGCGCCATTTTCTTCGACGCGGGAAACACCCTGCTTTTTCCGCGCCTCGACGAACGCGTGTGGGATCTGGAGGCGCGGGGCTATCCGGCGCATGTCGATGATTTCCATGCCGCCGAGCGCGCCGCCAAACAGAAACTTGACGAGTGGCTTTGGCCGCAGATTCGCAAAGGTGAGGTGCCACGCACCATCGACCACTATTACTGGGGGGAGTACTTGCAGGCCCTGATGGCTTTGATCGGTGCGCCCGAGAGCGCCCGCCCGCGCTTGATTCAACTGGTGGCCGACGGCTTCCGCAATATCCGTTGTTGGTCGGTGGTGATGCCGGAAACTCCCGGTTACCTGGCATCCTTGAAGCAGCAGGGCTACTTCCTGGGAGTGATCTCGAATTCCGTGGGCACGTTGGAAGATCAACTGAAGCGCGAGGGTCTGCGCGACTACTTCCAGGCAGTTTTCGATTCCGCCTTGGTGGGCGTGGAGAAGCCGCATCCGGAGATTTTTCAGATGGCGCTGCGCAGCGCGGGAGCAGCGGCTGAGGAGGCTGTCTTCGTGGGCGACACCAATGCCACGGATATCGGCGGCGCGCAACTCGCCGGCTTGCACGGCGTGCTGATTGACCGAATCGGCGCCTACCCCAATGCCGAATGCCCGCGCATCACCTCACTGCCCGAACTCGATCCCGTGCTCGCGACATTATGAGATTGAGTCCCGGCTGCTTCCCCCCTCCCCCGGCGATTCCTAATGCAGAGTGGAGCCTGCGAATGCAGAAATCATCGGATGGGCCGCGTCGAACCTTGCTAAACCTGCACTTAAAACGTACTTGCCTGGCGACGAGTCTCGGGTTAAACTCTCGCTCGCAGTAAGGGGCCAAACCTGACAACTCAAATTTCCGCGCATCTGGTTTGACACAGGTGCGCTGGGGGTATTCCTTCCAAATCACTCTTTTTCGCATAGGAGGAACCATGCAAATCGATCAAGCCAAACTCGAAAAATTCATGGGACAGGCACTAGGTGAACTGGGCGCGGGAATGAACGCGGCGCTGGTCATCATTGGCGACAAACTCGGACTATACAAGGCCCTGGCCGGCGCCGGGCCGCTGACTTCTGCGGAGTTGGCTGACAAAACGGGCACCACAGAACGCTACGTGCGCGAGTGGCTGAACGCCCAGGCGGCAGGAGGATTTGTCACTTACGACGCCGCCACAGGACGCTTCGCGCTGCCGGACGAGCAGGCCTTCGCGTTGGCGGTCGAGGACAGCCCTGCCTATTTGCCGGGAGCTTATCAAGTCATGGCCGCTCTTATTAAGGATGAGCCGAGCATCACGGAGGCTTTTCGAACCGGGGCGGGCGTGGGCTGGCACGAACACTGCGCCGACTTGTTCCAGGGGACCGAGCGCTTCTTTCGGCCGAGTTATGCGGCCCACCTGGTGAGCTCGTGGATCCCCGCCCTGGGGGGCGTGGAGGCGAAGCTCCAGGCGGGCGCCAAAGTCGCGGACGTGGGCTGCGGGCACGGAGCGTCAACGATCTTGATGGCCAAGGCCTATCCGAAGTCGCAGTTCGTGGGCTTCGACTATCACGCCCCGTCTATTGAGTCTGCCTGGAAGGCCGCGGAGAAGGTGGGTATTGCCGACCGCGTAGGATTCCAGGTGGCCTGGGCGAAGGAGTTTCCGGGAAAGGGTTATGACTTGGTAGCCTTCTTTGATTGCCTCCACGACATGGGCGACCCCGCGGGGGCGGCAGGGCACGTGCGCGAGACGCTGGCGGCGGGTGGGACGTGGATGATCGTCGAACCCTTCGCGCACGATCGCCTGGAGCAGAATCTGAATCCAGTGGGGCGGGTCTATTATTCCGCTTCCACGTTGGTCTGTACGCCCGCGTCGCGCGCGCAGGAAGTAGGTTTGGCATTGGGCGCCCAGGCGGGTGAGGCGCGCCTGCGCGAGGTGGTTATGCAAGGCGGATTCAAGAGCTTTCGCCGTGCGGCCGAGACGCCCTTCAACTTGGTGTTTGAAGCGCGGCCCTGACGGCGGGACAGAACCACACCTCGCGGCACGACGGTAGTGGGTTAATTTAGTTTGTTGTTGCGGCGGCTTAACTTTTCAAATCCAGCAGCGAGGAGGATTCCATGCCTGAGGAGATGGCAAATCCGGCAAACCCCGCCCCTCTTGGACTGGCAGGGTTTGGGCTGACCACAGTGGTTCTGAGTTCCATTAATGCGGGGATCTTGAAGGGAGACGCCCCGACGCTCTTGGCGGTGGTGGTTCCGCTGGCCTTCGCTTATGGAGGCGTCGCCCAAATCATTGCCGGCGTTCTGGAGTTCAAAAACGGCAACACCTTTGGGACCGTGGCCTTCACTTCCTATGGCCTGTTCTGGTGGTGGTATTGTCTCCTCCTATGGACCGTAGGCGCGGGATGGATCAAGCCGCCCGCCGCCAACGCCGTCGGTGTCACGCTGCTGATGTGGGGGATCTTCACTTTCCTGATGTGGATTGCCACGTTCCGCGCTAACTTCACCCTTTGGACCATATTCCTTCTCCTCTGGATCACTTTCTTTCTGCTGGCAGGTGGAGACCTGGGAATGGGGGCAGGCTGGCACACGGCGGGCGGTTGGGTGGGAGTGGTTACCGGAGCCGACGCTTTATATCTGGCTTTTGCTGAGGTGACGAACGGCACGTTCAAGAGAACCTTGGTGCCGGTGGGCGGACCCATCCTTAAGCCGTAGCCTGCTTCGGGAGCGCCCGCACTTCTTCCAGGGCCCAGGGGGGGATGGCTCCGGGGCGGCTGGCGACCAGGGCGGCGAGGCGGTTTGAGAAGTCGGCGATCTCCCGCGGCGGCCAGCCGAGGCTCAGGCCGTGGACGAAGGCCGCGGCGAAAGCGTCACCCGCCCCCACCGTGTCTTCAGTGCGCACGGGGTAGCCGTCGGCTTTGAGGAACTCATCCCCCAGCAGAAGGACGCAGCCTTTTTCACCCCGGGTGACGCAGACGGCTTCCCAGCCGAAATCGCGCGCGGATTCACGGCAAAAACCTTCGAGGGAGCGCGGGGCTCGGCCAAACATTTGATCGATCGAGCTCACTTCGTCCTCATTCAGTTTCACCACTTGGGCGCGCGCCATCAGCTCACTCAGCAGAGTTGCCGTGTAATGATCCTTGCGCAGGTTGACGTCATAGAAGAGCCGGGCGCCGGTCGGGGCGGAGAGAAGTTGCTCCGTCAACTCCTTCGACTTGGCGCTCATCTGAAACAGGGTGCCGAAATAGATCCAGTTAGGCGGGGGTGATAGGAGCTCGGCCACCTCCTGGGCAGTAAGTTCGGGAGCATCCCACGCGGCAGGGTGGTGAAGGGTGAAGCGCGGTTGCCCGGCCGTATCAAGCTCGACCGTGACCACGCCCGTCGGGTAGGTGGACAGCGCCTTTACGTAGCGCGTGGTGAGGCCCATCTCCGCCATGCGCTCGAGCACGCGCTGCCCGCGGACATCTTGCCCGACGGCGCTGACAAAGAAGACACTGTGTCCAAGCCGCGCCACATGGGCCGAAAAGTTGAAGGTAGCTCCACCCAGGTATTCCTTATCCCCAATCACATCCCACAGGACTTCTCCGATACTGACAATTTTCACGGCCAAGCCTCCGTTTCTAGGCTGGGAGCCTGCCCCACGCTCCCTTGCTGGGCACAGCATACACCCGTTTTTTTGTTGGGCCCTCAATGGCGGCCGATTTCCCCGATTACCGCCCGAGACATAAAACCAAATACCCCTGCCCGCCCGGCCCGTGGCGTGCTATGCCTTTTCATGATGTGAAAAGTCGCGCAGGGGGGGTATCTCTATGGAGACCCGCAAACGGCATCGGCAGAAAGAAGATTACAAGCTCCGCACGCACTTGATTCACGGCAATTTTGAAAGCAAAAAGTGGGACTACGACCATCACGTGGTCCCGCCGGTTTCGCACACCACGGCCTACCGGCTGAGTTCGCTGGAGCGCGGAGCGCGTGGTTTTGTGCAATTCGCCTCCGTGCACGAGGCGCTGAGCGGGCATATCCCCATTTACATTTACGACCGGCTGGATGAACCCACCCGCTCGATGCTGGAAGAGAACCTGGCCTACGCGGAGGGCGGAGAAATTTGCGTCACCTTCGCGAGCGGCATGGCCGGCATCAGCGCCGCCCTGGCGATCGCCTTGCGCCAGGGGCAGCAAATGCTCGCGCACCGGATTCTCTACGGCTGCACGTACAGCCTGATGACCAACTGGCTGCCACGTTTCGGCGTCGAGGCGCGCTTCGCGGATTTCCTGAAGCCCGAGTCCCTTGCGGCGGAGATTACGCCTGCCACCCGCGTCCTCTATTTCGAAACGCCCATCAATCCCACCATGGAATTGATTGACATCGCGGCCATCCGCCGTGTAGCGGATCACGCCAATGCCCGCCGCGAGGAGAAAGATCGGGTGCTGGTAATTGTGGACAATACCTTTGCCACGCCATACTGCCAACGGCCGCTGGGAATGGGCGCGGACCTGGTAGTGGAAAGCCTTACCAAAGGCTTAGGCGGCTTCGGGACTGACATGGGCGGCGCGGTGATCGCCTCCCGGGATTGGTACAACCTGGTCATGCTGTTCCGCAAGGACTTTGGCGGCGTGCTTTCGCCCCGCAGCGCCTGGGGGATTCTCGTCTACGGTCTGCCCACCCTCGCTGCGCGCATGACCAACATGCAGAAAACCGCGCAACGCGTGGCGGAATTCCTGGCCAAGCATCCCAAGGTGGCAAGCATCAACTACCCGGGCGCCGAAAACTTTCCACAGAAGACGCTGGCCAGGCGGCAGATGATCAATCCCGACGGCAAGTTCGCGCCCGGCAGCCTGATGTATTTCGTGCTCAAGGGGACCGATGCCAAGCAGACCCGAGCGGAAAAGCTGGTGGATTACCTGGCCGAGCACGCGTACTCCATCACCTTGGCAGTGAGCCTGGGGCAGATCAAGACGCTCATCGAGCACCCCTTTTCGATGACCCATGCGGCCCTGCCTGAGGAGCAGAAACGCGCCTTCGGCATGCACCCGGAAGGGATCCGGCTTTCCATCGGCCTGGAAGATTGGCACGACATCATTCGTGATTTGGAATTGGCGCTCGAAAAGGTGTAGCTGGCGGGTACGTGAAGCGAAAAGCGGTGCAGGCGACCAGGAATGATCTTTGTCAGACGCCAAATAAACTTTTGTCAAAAATTTCATCAGGGGTGTTGACAGTGAGGGACAGAAGTGATATTTTTCAGGTTCTTAAGTTGATGGCTACAAGTTCCAATTCGATGAGGGCCAGTAGCGCACGGCGGATATGTTGTTGTACTCTATCCGTCGGTGGCGTTCTCTCCTCAGAGAAGAAGGACTTGTAAGACTCACTCGAAATAGTTCCTAATCTGAGACGCCCGCTGACGGAGATAACGCCAGCGGGCGTTTTTGTTTTTGGGCAGAGTTCAGGCGAAGATTCGTAAGCCTATACGGCGGGAAGTTACGTTTCGGCGGCAACGGTCTATGTTCATCACCATCATCGGCTTTATCACGGGGACGCTCATCGGCCTGACCGGAACCGGTGGCGGCGTACTGCTCACTCCGCTGCTGCTGGTGCTGACTCCCTATCCCGCGGTCACCATCATCGGCACGGACATTGTCAACGGGGCCTTCACCAAGCTCCTGGGAGTATTCGAGCACCGCAGGCTCGGACAGGTTCGCTGGAGACTGGCGGCTTTCCTGATTGCCGGCACGGTGCCGGGGACGGTCGGCGGAATGCTGTTGATTCAATACCTGAAGACCCACCTCCCGGATGGGCAACTCGATCATTTGCTGCGGACGGTGCTGGGCATCACGCTTTTCATTGTGGCCTTCCTGCTGCCGCTGGTGCGGCTGGGGAAGATCAAGCCACCCAAGACCTGGGTGGATTCGCCCTCACGGTCCACAGGCCTCAAGCTGGTCCTGGTGGGCGCGCTGGTGGGATTTCTGGTAGCGCTCACCTCGATTGGCAGCGGCAGCCTGCTGATGGTCTTCCTGCTGTTGCTCACGCCTTACCCGTTGGGTGAGTTGGTGGGCACCGACATTCTCTATGGTCTTGCCACTATGGCGCTCGCCGGAACCATGCACGCGCGGCTGGGGCATTTTGATAGCAACCTGTTCCTGCATGTGGTGATAGGATCACTCCCCGGCGTGGTCTTGGGGAGCCGGCTGACCCGCATTATTCCCGAGCGCTATTTCAGTTGGCTTTTCAGTGTTCTCTATTTCTCCTTGGGAGCGCGCCTGCTGGTGGGGTAAAGGCAGGATTCAGGAATAAGGAGGAAGGCAGTCAAATTCATAATTCCCAAAGGAATACAACGATGCAAATTGAAGTTGCAAACTGGGCCGAGCTGGCCGAAACCTACGCTGAGCGGCATCCCCGCGAGATCCTGGCGCTGGCGTTTGAAATGTTCTCTCCCCAAATCGGCATCAGTTTCAGCGGCGCTGAAGACGTAGTGCTGGTGGATATAGCCGCGAAGCTGGGTGCAAAGTTCCGCGTCTTTTCGCTCGACACCGGGCGGCTGCACCCGGAAACGCTGCGTTTCCTCGATCAGGTTCGTGAGCACTACGACCTGCCCATCGAGGTCTTCTTCCCGCGGCCGGAGGCGGTGGAAAAGCTGGTCCGCGGGAAGGGCCTCTTCTCGTTTTATAAGGACGGACACCAGGAGTGCTGCGGCATTCGCAAGGTGGAGCCCTTGCGGCGGGCGCTCGGCACCTTGGACGCATGGGTCACCGGGCAGCGCCGCGACCAAAGTCCCTCGACGCGCGCCGTCGTCCCCGTCATGCAAGCCGACCCAACCTTCTCGACGCCGGAACGGGAGCTGGTGAAATTCAACCCGCTGGCCAATTGGAGCTCCCAGCAGGTTTGGGACTACCTCCGCGACAACGAGGTTCCGTTTAATCCTTTGCACGAGCGCGGGTTCATTTCCATTGGCTGCGAACCCTGTACGCGAGCCGTCCTGCCCGGCCAGCACGAACGCGAAGGCCGCTGGTGGTGGGAAGAAGCCACCAAGAAAGAGTGTGGCCTGCACGCGGGAAACAAGCAGGCGTAGCGCAGACCTCCGCTGTTGAGGTCTGCGGTTCTTCCTCAGACTGTTATCCTCTTTTCATCAACTAAAAGACGCGGATAGAGCAAGCGTAGCACCCCATTCATCGGGACGACTAATCCGAACGAAAAGCCGCGGACCCCAACGACGGAGGTCCGCGCTACATTGCTTGGGTCTTTCTCCGCGTCTCCGCGCCTCTGCGGTGATCGGACCGTTTCTGATACATTTTCCACACTCTCCGCTTCGCGGTGCTCCTATATAATGTCACCGACGCATACGACCGAAGGAGCGCATCCATGGCAGAAACACGGAGTTTCGAGCGCTCGGTCTTGGGGCGCACGGGCCTTGCGGTGACACGGCTCGGATTAGCTGCCAGTTACGGCATTCCCGCCGACGCCGTCGAGCGGGCGTTCGAGCGCGGCGTGAACTACCTCTTTTGGGGCAGCCGGCGCACCGATGCTTTTGGCGCGGCCCTCAAGAGCCTGCGGCCGCAACGCGACCGGTTCGCGCTGGTCATCGAATCGTATACACGGATGGCGGGGCTCCTGGCCTGGAGCCTGGAGCGCGCCCTACGCGCCATAGGGTTTGACTATGCGGATGTCCTGCTGCTCGGGTTGTGGAACAAGCCTGTGCCGCCCAGAATCCTGGAAGCGGCACGGCGGCTCAAAGAACGTGGCTTGACGCGATTCCTGGCGGTTTCAACCCACACCCGGGCGCTGGTCCCCAAGATGGCCGCGCAGCGCAATTTCGACATCGTCCACTTCCGTTACAACGCTGCGCACGCCGGCGCCGAAGCGGATATCTTTCCGCACCTGCCGAGCGAAAACCGGCCTGGATTGGTGTCGTTTACGGCCACCAGTTGGGGGCAATTGCTCGGCAAGACATCGCTGCCGGGATTTTTCAACGGCGGGTATCGCCTTCCCAAGAACGAGCGCGCGCCGACCGCCACCGACTGCTACCGCTACGTCTTGAGCCGGCCGGAAGTGGACGTGTGCCTGACCGGCCCGGCGAACGGCGCGCAATTGGACCAGGCGCTGGAAGCGCTCGCGCTCGGTCCCATGCGGGAAGACGAGTTGGCCTGGATGCGGCGCGTGGGCTGCGTGGTGGCAGGGAAATAAGCAGGGTCGCGCAATTGACACGCGGAAAAGGCGGGCGTAGCGCAGACCTCCGCCGTTGAGGTCTGCGGTTCTTCCTATTCCAAATGAAGAGCCGCGGACCCCAAGAACGCGAGTCCGCGCTACCTTGCTTGGGTCCTTCTCCGCGCCTCCGCGTCTCTGCGGTGAACGGACCGTTCCTATACATTTCCCCCCTCCGTTTCGCAAATTGATCCGCAATTGACACGCGGAAAAGGCGGGCGTAGCATCTTTCCCGCAAGTGGGGACACAAATCTTCCATTTCAATTGAGAGGCCTATGCAGAGACGCGATTTCAATTCCAGTATGTTGGCCCGGGGGACGACCGTGGATTGGGACACCGTGGGAGTGGGAGGCGCGACGCAACAGCAACCTTCCGTTCAACCTTTTCTGGAGCGGCCCCAAGCAGGTATGCCCCACAAGGGCAAGGTGCTGGCAGCCATCCAACCGCATTCCGATGACGTGGCGCTGTATTGCGGGGGCACGGTGGCCAAACTGATCCAGGAAGGCTACACCGGCTACATGATCGGCATCACCAACGACGACATGGGCGATGACGTGGGCGAGCCCGGCACGGTGGGCGAGAATGTTTTGCGCAACGAGCGGGAAGTGGCGGAGCAGACCCGCGTGCTGGGGCTCGAACGCTATTTCAATCTGAATTACAACAACCACCGCATGAGCGACATCTCGCGCAATGAGCTGATCTGCCGCCTGATCTTCCTGATCCGCTTCCTGAAAATCGATACCGTCCTCAGTTATGACCCCTGGGCGCACGACGAGGAAAACCCCGATCATTACGTGACTGCGCACTGCGTGGAAGCGGCGTGCTGGATGGCGGGCCGCGTTCACGACTACCCGGAGCAATTGGCGGCGGGGTTCCAGGTGCATGAGGTCAGCGACAAGTACTATTACGCGCGGCGTCCGACGGTCACCCGGGTGGTGGACATCAGCGGCACGATCGAGAAGAAGATCGATGCCAACATCTGCAATGTGGCCAAAGGGCCCGGCGGGCATCACGGATCGAAGCTGCGCGCGGAGCTGGCCAAGCAAGGCAAGAAGCTGCCCCTGCTCGGCAACGACGATCGCACCGCCGACCGCAATTACATCCGGGAGTTTGTTTCGCAGGGCAATCTCGCCCTCGGCAAGCTCTACGGGGTCGAATACGCGGAAGCCTTCCACTACATTGGCCCCCCCAAGGACCGCGTGGCGGAATACGTCAAGGAACATGCGGTGTCTTTGTAATGAACACCGCGGCGCGATTCCCGCGAAGCGGGATACGGTGAGTAGCCGCAGGTTTCACCTACGGCTACTCACGGATGGCCCCTGCCGTCATTTGGGAATTCGGCGGAAAGAGACCCCAAACCCGATTTCCGATTTGAGCCCTCCCTCACCGCGGGTGCCTGAACCCACACTCCCTCCACAGCCTTTCCCAATTCCAGATCCCGGCGGCGGCCTGAATCGGCAAGGGTAATCCGAGCTGATGCGCCAGCATGCACACCTGCCCGCGATGATGGGCTTCATGTGAAACCATGTAGGTGAACATGGCGGCGCCTACCGGCCACGGCCTGGCCCAGCCGTCCCGGCGAAAGTTCCTGACGCGGCCGTCGGGACCGGCCAGGGCCTGCTCGAGCATCTCGGAGCAGCGCGCGGCGCTCTCGGCCAGCGCCGCCCTGGCCTGCTTCTGGGTGCAGCGGGCGCGGTCGAGCGGAGCCGGTAACTTCAGATGCGGGGCCGAGAGCCTCAGCCACTTGCGGCGGATGTTGTGGACGTGAGCGAAGATGGCAGCGATGGTACGTCCCTTGCCCAAGGGCGGCTTGGCGCGCCACGCGCCGGGGTCGAGATGCTCGATCAAGATCTGGTTGATGCGGTCGTTGACGGCGTAGGTCTCGAGCAGCGCTTGGCGATAATCGATAGCGGCGGGAGCAGCGAGGCGGGTCATGGGACCTCCTTATCGGCATGAAGGCTAACGCAGAGCGCAGGCCAGTGCAATGGCGCGGTCATTCCACCATCGCTAGCGTCTTTATCGCGCTTCAGACCCGCATGAATATTGATGACGCCGACGATCCGAAGATTCGGATTTACAGCACAAAACGGAAAGGTGGGACAAAAGCCAAACTGCTTCCTCGCTCATGGGGGTGTACGAGATAAAAGTGGGAGCTACGATGTGCGTGAGGCCCAAAAGTCTTCGAAACGGAACTCCCGTACCATCAAAGCTGCTATAGAATTTCGCGGGGGAGGTCGCGGTGCTCGTCGTCCGGACCGCGGCGAGCAACCGCTGTTGCTGTTCGGCGGCGAACCACTGTTCCATGGGGTGGCCCCCTGCTTCGGCAACCCGCTCGATTTCCCGCGCCTCTGCGGTGAGAGAGATCCGAGAGATTATTTCCCAGCTTCAATACGATGCCTGCGCCACCCGCCGCGCTGGTTGCCTGGTATTTATCGACGAATCGGGGGGGAATAGGGAGTTCGGGGCGGACGGCGCCGTCACTACTCGGGGAGAGCGGGGACGCATACATTGTCTGGGTACAGGAAATCGACCGAGTGGATCTCGCTAGTGATTTTTAGCGGCTCTCTTCCCGCTTTCTTCTGGGGTTCGGCCAAGAACGTCAGCAGGAACTGATTCGGGAGTTGCTGGTTCAACTTGTCGAGATAGGGCGTAAACGACACAGGACCCTGCGGCCCTATCAAGTAATAAGACTCGCCACCAGTTTCCTCAGAAAGTTGCGAGAGGTAATACTGGCCCCAAAAGGTTCGCCAGTAGCTGTGCCCAAAGTGCCCCGCGCTGGGCGTATAGATGGAGTACACAACCACGCCCGCGCACTGAGCGTCCTGGATCGACGCATCAACATAAGGGTTCTGATAAGCTCCCGCGTAAACCGTATCAATCCCCGATGTGATCGCGAGAACCTCGCGCCGAGGTACAGCGGGGTCGGCAGGCCAACGCTTGATAAACTCCGACAGGGAGAGATAAGGGCTTGCTTCGGCGCCAAAGTAACCGAGCGCCAACCGCAAAGACTTGGCCGCGGCCGCGTGATCCGGTGTGAAATTCTGAGTCAGCAAAACCGTGCCGTCGCGCATGTAGCCAACCGCGACCCGCGTGGTCGGCGCCTGCTGTTGGATGAAGGCCCGAAGGTCATTCAATTGGGTGCTGAGGTTAACCCCGGCGCTATCATCAATGAGAATTGCCAAGGCGAGCCCTGCCTGGTCTCCCGTGGCCTGAACCCAGCCGGTAACCGGCCGGGAACTGTGTCCCTGGTGAACAAAGACCTCGTCCTGTGTGATTGTAGGTATCTCGTGGCCGTGCTTCGGCTCTACGCTGACGACAATTTGCACAGGAACACCCGGAGCCATTACTGTTCGCTGAGCGGCGGCAGGCCGGGGAAGCAAAGACAGCGCCATCACGAGAGTAATAAAGCTGGCGCAATTTTGGATTTTCATGATATCCGTCCCCCTGAGATCTGTGGACCTGCCCGCGCCGGCCCAACGTCGCGGCTTAGAACCTCACGTTTACGATTATAGCCCTATCTCAAGAAACAGATAGAATGAGCCATTACCCGACAACTCCCGTCATTGCGCCCAACGGCCCGTTTCACCTATAATGATTTAGGCCACCCCAAAATCAGGATCAGTGCTATGCCTTCATCTATCGTCCAAAAGCTGCAAGAGGAAATCCAGTCTCTCGAGCACGAGTTGAATCACGAACTGCCGAAGGAATTGAAGCGTGCCCGGGCCTTGGGAGACTTGAGCGAAAACGCCGAGTTCCACATGGCGAAGCAGCGCCAGGACATTGTGGGCGCGCGCCTGGCACAGCTCAGAAAGCGTCTCGCCGACCTTTCCCTGATCAACATGAGCAACATTCCCAAGGACCGTATCGCCTTTGGCTCCAAAGTTGTCCTTTACGACGTGGACCGCGATACGGAGGTGCAATACCGGCTGGTGACCAGCGAAGAAGCCGATGTCAGCAAGGGACTGATTTCTACGACCTCCCCCATTGGCCGTAGTCTGATGGGCAAGAAAATGGGAGACACGGTCAGAGCGACTACCCCCAACGGCTCCCGCGAGTTCGAAATTCGCGCCGTCCAAACCATCCACGAACAGGTGTAGGATGGTCGGCGCACGGCTCGAGTGCGGGCGCCGTCCGCTCGCGCCGGCGTGGTGATTCCGCATGGTGACACGAAAAATCGGCGAAACATGCCAGTACGCGCTGGACGCCATTGTCCGGGCTTTTGCCGCCACCGGCATCAACCCCAATTTCCTCACCTTCATTGGCTTCGCCATCAATTGCCTGGCCGCGTACCTGTTCGCGTACGGTTACTTCCGTTGGGCCGGCGCCACCATTGTCCTGGCCGGCGTTTTTGATATGACGGACGGACGCGTGGCGCGCGTCGAAAATCGCGTAACCCCCTTCGGAGGTTTCTACGACTCGGTCATGGACCGTTACTCCGACCTCTGCCTCTTGGTCGGGCTGCTCATTTATTACGGCCGCATCAGCCGCTACTTTTACGTGTCCTTGGTCGCTGTCGCCATGATCGGGTCGGTCATGGTCAGTTACACGCGCGCCCGCGCCGAAAATCTGATCCCTACGTGCAAGGTGGGCTTTCTGGAGCGCCCCGAGCGCGTGGTGCTGATCATCATCGGGGCGCTCTTTGACCGTATGGCGCCGGTGCTTTGGCTCATCGCCGTGCTCTCCAACGTCACGGTCATCCACCGCATCCTTTTCACCCGCCAGGAGGCGCGGAAAATGGCGGCGCAACAGTCTGCGTCTTAGTCAACTCCCCCCAAAGAGGACCATGTCCATGGCAGGCGTCCGGACGGAATGGGTTAACTTGCAAGTAGCGGATGGAACATCGATGCGCGCGTATGTGGCGCGGCCGCAAGACAGCCCTCCCCACGCAGCGTTGCTGGTGTTTCAGGAGGCCTTCGGCGTTAATGCCCATATCCGGGACGTGGCGGAACGCTTCGCCCGCGAAGGGTATGTCGCCATCGCCCCGGAGCTATTCCACCGCACCGGGCCGGGCTTTGAGGGGGCCTACGATAATTTCGAGGCGATCATGCCCCACATCCGGGCTCTGACCGATCCCGGCCTGGAGGCTGACGTCCGCGCCGCTTACGCGTGGCTCGGCGCCGACCCGCAAGCCGGCACACTGCCCATCGCCTGCATCGGCTTCTGCATGGGCGGACGCGTTTCGTTTCTCAGCAATGCGCTACTGCCCGTCAAAGCCGCCGTCTCATTTTATGGTGGCGGGATAGCGCCCAATCCCCATGCGCCAGGACCTCTCAGTGCGGGCTTGCTCGGCCGGACCGGTGATTTACACGCACCGCAACTGCTGTTTTGGGGCGGGCTGGATAAACACATTGGCCCCGAACAGACCCACGCTGTCGTGGACGCTCTGCGCACCGCCGGCAAGCCTTACGTGAATGTCGAGTTCTCGCAAGCGGACCACGGCTTCTTCTGCGATGTGCGGCGAAGCTACCATCCCGAGTCGGCAAAGCAGGCGTGGGCGCTGACCCTGGCCTTCTTGAACTGTCATTTGGGGAAGTGATGCGCAACGAAGCGCCGGGGAAACAGCGCTTCCGGCTTCAAGCCGTCTCAGCCGTCGTGATCGCGGAGGGGATCGCCCCACCTGTTGCCCTCGCGCGCCGCGAGACCAACCAAAATCCCACACGCAGGGCCAAGAGCAGCGCCACCAACGCGCCAAAAAACACCGGCTTACGGTGGTCCGACTTCACCAGCCAGTAGTAATGTACCACGCCCGCCACGGCCGTAACATAAATGAGACGGTGCAACGTCAGCCAGCGCTTGCCCCCCAGGCGGCGAATCCAACCGGCGGTGGAAGTAAGGGCGAGGGGAATCATCAGCACAAAACCTGTGAAGCCCACCGTGATGAACGGCCGCTTGCGCACATCGTGCAGCATTTCCATCCAGTCAAAGAACTTGTCCAGGCCGATCCAGGTGCTGAAGTGGAGCAGTCCATAGAAGAAAGCGAACAAGCCCAACATGCGGCGAAACCGAATGAGCTCCGGCAAGTGGAGCAGTTTGCGCGCCGGCGTCACCGCCAGGGTGATCACGACAAACCTCAGTGTCCAATCCCCTGTCAGGTGGGTGATGAACTCAATGGGATTCGCCGTCAGATCGTAGTGGAAGGCCCGCCAGGCAAGCACGCCCACCGGGCCCAAGCACAATAGGAAGACTGGCAGCTTGATCCACTTGCTGGCGAGAACTTTTCTCAAACCCCCTCCGCTCAGAAATACTTCCGCAGGTCCATGCCGGCGTAAAGGGACGCAACTTGATCGGCGTATCCGTTGAACATCAGCGTGGGGCGCCGGAAGAACTCACCCAAGCGGCGCTCCTTGGCTTGGCTCCAACGGGGGTGGTCAACGTTGGGATTGACGTTCGAATAGAATCCGTACTCGTGGGGATTCGCCATATTCCAGGTGGTGGGGGGTTCCTTCTTCACCAGCTCGATCTTCACCAGCGACTTGATGCTTTTGAACCCGTACTTCCACGGCAGCACCATGCGTACCGGCGCGCCATCCTGGTTGGGCAGGGTTTGTCCGTACATGCCGAAACAGAGCAGCGCCAGCGGGTGCATGGCTTCGTCCAACCGCAGGCCCTCCACATAAGGGAGGGGGATGTTCGCGTAACGCCCCAGGGGCATTTGACCCGGATCGTAGTAAGTTTGGAACGCCACAAATTTTGCCTCGGGCTTGGGCACGGCCTCTTTCAGCAGCGTGTTGAAGGAGAAGCCGATCCATGGCACCACGATCGACCAGGCCTCAACACACCGATGACGGTAAATGCGCTCCTCGAGCGGAGCCAGTTGCTGGAGCTCCTCGACGGCGAACGTCCGCGGCTTTTCCACCAGCCCACCCACTTTCACCTTCCAAGGAGAAGTACGAAATTGTTGCGCATTCTTGGCGGGGTCTTCCTTCTGCACGCCAAACTCGTAGTAGTTGTTGTAGTGAGTGACATCGTTAAAAGGCGTCATCTGCTCGTTCGTGCTGAACTGACTCTTCAGGGCCACGTTCAGTTGGCTTTCCGCCTCGACCAACTGCCGGGGCCACGCCACCTCTTTCATAGCCCGCCCCGCCAGCGCCCCCGCCGTCACTCCCAGCGCGCCCGCCAGGAATTGGCGCCGGTTGATATAAAGCCACTGCGGCGTGACCTCCGACGAACTAATCTCCCTCGTCTTCTTAATCAACATGCATCACCTTCACTGTCCCCGGGCGTGGTTGGAGCCTTGCCCGATGGGCCCTTTACTTCAGCCTAGCCGCCTGCTCTTCGATTTTGGGTCCGTCCCCTCCCCCCAGTATTATCTGACGCGCACCAACCTACCAAGGATACTCTTTCTGTTAGGGCTTACGGCCCGCAATTTCGCGACTTGCCGGGAACTCCCCAGCGTGTCGAGAAACCCGGCTTATTGCTCCATGGGTGCGTAGTAGCCCTGCCGCGCGAAAACCGTGTAATTCTTTATTGCTGCCTTCCCGTGTTCGGTGAGGTGCACTTCGATGGTGCGGTAGGTTCCGTCCTGGCGCTTATTGGTCGGGGAATAGCCGAGCGTATAGCCCTGCTTGAGCCAATTGAGGATGGTCTTCATCGCCGAGGTCACCGCGATGCCGGTGCGCGTATCGATCATTACGCCGCCGGTCTGCCGGCAGATTTTCTCCACATCGTGAAGCCGCGACTCGGAATGGGTCAGGAAGAACGACCTCGAGTGTTGCAGATACCCCACTTTGACGCTGTAAATCGGCGTTCCGGATTGCTGGGCTGCGCGCACCACCTGGGGCACATCGCTCGACTGCTCCTCGGAAGGCTCGTTGTCAGAAACCAGAATGACGGCGCGGCGGCGTTCGCGCGCCGTGCGTCCCAGGTAGACCGCCGCTTCATACAGCGCGCCGTCGATGTCGGTGCCGCCATAGGGGCTGAGCGCCCACAAATCGACGGAAAGGGCCTCGTGGTCCGAGGTCAGGCCCTCCACCATTTCGGGTTTCTCCCCAAAGCTGAAGATGGCCACCTGATCGTCGGGCTTGAGTAGCGCCAGCGTATCCAAAGCCCCCGCGCGCAGCTCCTGGAGCGCCGCGACGATGCTGGAGCTATTGTCTACGACCAGTGCCACCGCCAGGGGCAGCTCCTCGTGGGCAAAGACGCGGATTTGCTGCTCCCTTCCATCCTCAAAGACCCGGAAGTTTTCCTGCTTCAAATCCCCGACGGCGTGACCGTGCTCATCATGAACGCCCACTTCCACGAGGGCCAGGTTGACGTCCACTTTAAAAGTCGGGGCACCCGTTGCCGGCGCTGCGGGGATCGCCTGCACATTGGGTGGAGCGGTGGCCTGGGCGCTCAGGCGGGAACACCCGGCCAGCGCCAGCAGCGCAAGACCCCCGACCGTCAGAACCTCCTTCATGAGCCAACACTCCTGCCCTCTGTCAAGATGCGGCCCACCAGGGAGGTGTTGTCCGCTGAGCCTGCGGCTGCATCCAAAGTCGCCGGTAGTGATATCATGCCACGGTTGGAACGAGGTAGTGAGTAAGCGCGCAAGGAAGCAATGGTCCTGCGGGTCACGCGGGGAGAAGTCCTCTATCCCGCGAACCCGGCGGCGGGGGCAATAGACACGGGAATCCCTCCCGGTCGTCTTCTGGATTGGCTGGAGGCGGAATGCAGGAACAATACGATGGAATCATTATTGGCACCGGTCACAACGCGCTGGTGATGCAGGCATATCTCTCGCGCAGCGGCTTGCGAGTTCTGTCTCTCGACCGGGCCGACGTCCTGGGGGGTGGCTTGACGACGATTGAGAATCCTCGCTTCCCGGGCTTCCGGCACAACACCCACTCGTTTTTCCACCGGGCTCTCACCGCCATGCCCTGGTATCGCGATTTGGAACTCGCCCGGCACGGCGCGGACTACATCGAGCCGGAATTGAACGTGGCCATGATTTTGCCCGACGGGCGCGCGCTCGAATGGTGGACGACCCTCGAAAAGACCATCGAATCCTTCGCGGAGTTTTCCAAGAAAGACGCGGCGGCTTTGCGCCATTGGGTGGAAGAATTCCGGCCCATCGTGGAGAAAATCCTGTTGCCCGAAGCGCAATCCCCTCCGCTTCCTCCGGAGCGCCGGCGCGAACTTCTCAGCCAGTCCCCATTGGGACAGAAACTTTTGGGCGTGTCGGCGCTCTCTCCTTTGGAGTTCGTCGAGCAGGAATTCCGCAATGACGTGATTCGCGCGGGGCTGCTCTTCTTCAATGGGCTGCGCGAGGTCGACCTGCGGCTCCAGGGATTTGGCCACAGCATTCCCGCGCTGCTTGCCGGACATCACATGGCGCAGATGTGCCGGGGGGGCTCGGCGAAACTCGCGCAGGCCCTGGCGGCCGACATTCGCGAACACGGCGGCGAAATCGTGACCAAGGCTGAGCCCAAATCCATTTTGGTTCGCCAATCGAAAGCCCTGGGCGTGGAACTCAAGAGCGGCCAGAGGATCATGGCACGCGCTTTTGTGGCCTCCGGACTCAATCCGCAGCAGACGTTCTTGCACCTGATGGATGCGGATACAGTCCCGATCCAGATTCGCAGGCAGGCGGAGACATTTCGATACAACCTCCTGGCGCCGCTCTTCGCCCTGAATCTGGCTCTGGAAGAGCCGCCGCAGTACAAAGCCGCCAAGCACCGGCCGGAGTTGAATCAGGCTTTCATGGTGATCCTCGGGCTCGAAAGGTATACGCAGTTTCAGGATATTGTGGCGGCGCACGAGGCGGGCCAGATCCCGCCCACCGTGATGTGGGGCGCCAGTCCCACGCTGTTTGATCCCACCCAGGCGCCCCATGGCAAACACACCGCTTTTATGTGGGAGAAGCTGCCCTACGCGGTGCATGGCTCGGCGGCAAATTGGGACGCCCTCAAGGGCCGCCATGGACAGTTGATGCTCCGCCTCTGGTCGCGATTCGCGCCGAACTTGCAGGGCAAGACCGTGATCGATTCCTTTACGCGCTCCCCGCTCGACACGGAACGAACCTTGCCGAACATGCAGGGCGGCGATTTGCTGGTGGGATCATTTGCCAACAACCAAGTCGGTTACAACCGGCCCTTTCCGGGAGCGGGCCAATACCGCACGCCGATCGGCGGACTTTATTTGTGCGGGGGCTCAACGCATCCGGGCGGCAACATCACGGGATTGTGCGGATATAATTCCGCCCGCGCGGTGGCGACGGATCTTAACTTGCCCCTCTGGTGGAATCCGCCACAAATTGAAAGCGCGCTCGCGGCCCTCTAGAGCCTGGGTTCCGTGGACTTGACATGTCGTGAAGGTAACCTGACAGGAGGTCGAAAACGGTGGGACACGCCCAGAAGCCTTCCTCCCTCTCCGGCCTGAATCGCCGAGGCTTTTTGAAAGCCGGGATGCTCAGCGCCGCCGCAGCCGTCCCGCCGGCGGCCACGCGGCGCGCAGGAGCGGGTCCAACCGGCAGGGCGGCACCGGCGGTGAACCCTTTCGAGCTCGATGAAATCACCCTCACCGTGCTGCAGGACGGGATGAAGTCCGGCAAATTCACCGCACGCTCCCTCGCCGAAAAATACCTCGCACGCATCGAGGAAATTGATAGGCGCGGGCCCTGTGTCAATTCCGTGATCGAACTGAATCCCGACGCGCTCTCCATTGCCGACGCCCTCGACCGCGAGCGCCAAGGCCGGGGGCCGCGCGGCCCGCTGCACGGCGTCCCCATACTGATCAAAGACAACATTTCGACGCGCGACCGCATGCAGACCACAGCTGGTTCTTTGGCGCTCGAGGGTGCGACGCCCCCCAAGGACTCCTTCGTCGCGAAAAAGCTGCGCGACGCGGGCGCCGTGATCTTGGGCAAGACCAACCTGAGCGAGTGGGCGAACATCCGGTCGTCGCACTCCTCCAGCGGCTGGAGCGGGCGCGGCGGCCAGACGCGCAACCCCTACGTGCTCGACCGCAACCCTTGCGGTTCGAGTTCGGGCTCGGGCGCCGCCGTAGCGGCCAACTTGTGTGCCGCGGCCATCGGCACGGAGACGGACGGCTCCATCGTCTGCCCGGCCAACGCCAACGGCATTGTGGGTATCAAGCCCACCGTGGGACTGGTAAGCCGGGCCGGTATCATCCCCATCGCCCACAGCCAGGACACCGCCGGCCCCCTGGCCCGCACCGTGACCGACGCCGCCATTCTGCTCGGTGCGCTCGCGGGCGTCGACAGCGACGATCCCGCCACCGAGAAAAGCGGCCGCGCTTTCATTTACTCAGGCAAGGCGGATATTGACCTTGGCGATGCGCACCTTCGGGTGTCGGGAAGCACGCGCAACAAGGCGCTCCTGCCCGACTATACGGCGTTCCTGGACCGCAAAGGATTAAGCGGCGCGCGCATTGGCGTGGTGCGCAAGCTATTCGGTTTTAGCGATGCGGTCGACAAGTTGATGAACGACGCCATTGAAGAGATGAAACGCCTGGGCGCGGAGATCACGGATCCCGCCGACCTCCCGGCGCTCGATCAGCTCGGCGACGCGGAACTCCAGGTGCTGCTTTACGAGCTCAAGGCCGATCTCAACGCCTACCTGGCCCAACTCGGGCCCGGCGCGCCGGTGCATTCGCTCGAGGAAATCATCGCCTTCAACGAGCAGCATCGCGAAAAGGAAATGCCCTTCTTCGGCCAGGACCTTTTCATCAAAGCGCAAGCCAAAGGGTCGCTCTTCCGGAAGGAATATCTGGACGCGCTCGAGAAGAGCAAACGCCTGATGCGCGCGGAAGGCATCGACGCGGTGATGGACAAGTCGAAGTTGGATGCCCTGGTGGCGCCCACCGGGGCGCCGGCATGGTTGACCGACCACGTCGACGGCGACCACGACCTGGGCGGCAGCTCGACCCCCGCAGCGGTGGCGGGCTATCCGAACATCAGCGTTCCGGTGGGTTTCGTCTTCGGCTTGCCGGTGGGCATCTCGTTTTTCGGCCGCGCCTGGAGCGAGCCAACGCTCCTCAAGCTCGCCTACGCCTTCGAACAGGCGACGCAACATCGCCGCCCGCCCCGATTCCTGCCCACGGCGGACTTAAGCGCATAGAAGACCCCGGCGCTCGAGTGTCCCGCCTCAGGGCCAGAGTTGATTCAGAATCACCGCCAGCCGGATTCCCGCCTTGGCGATCTGCTGGTCAATGACCGGAGCGACGGCGTCCTGATAGGGCTGCGACACTTGCTCATCGAGCTTCAGCAATCGCTGGGCAACATGGTTGTCCGCACTGCAGGAATTCACCGGCTGGGGTTTCTCCGTAGGAATGGGGGTCGGTAACTGGCCGTACGCTGCCGTTTCGGCCAATTGGTGGCTTTCCCAAACCCAGGCCTCCAGGTTCACACCCTCCTTCTGCCAAGCGCCCATTTGCGAGCTGAACTCATGTTCGATGGACGCCGCCCACCGCTCAACTGAGGCAATCCCTTTCATGCGCTGGATGATCTGGGAATCCCAGGCCCCATGCAGGTTGGGCCGATAGTACTCCGTCTGCGAGTTGGGCATAGAGGGGGGGACTCCGAAAAAGATGACGGGCACGCAGTTGCCTCCCATGTCGTTGTTCGTCGTGCAGTGCAGAGGCTGATGAAGGTCCCCCACAAGGTGGATGACAAACCGCAGGGCGTCCGCTTGTACCTTGGCATCGGTTCCATCGCTGCGCAGCAGTTCGAGTTGACGGCTTATTGCGCCGGTCACACAACCCGTCGAAGACGGGCAGGAGTCCGCAACGGCGCTACGCGGTGCGCCCCGCGGGACGTCGATGTAGTGCCACGGACCTGTCTCCGGCCGCACACTCCTCTCGTCATCCGCCCAAGTGGAGGCATCCGCCATCAGATCGAGCCCCCGGCTGGCGCAGAACCGGCGAAGACTCGGATCAATCGGTTCGCTTTGCAACAGCTTGTTTGCCAATTCCAGCGCGTGGCCGTTCATGTGCTTCTCGGCGATCATAGCGATTGCCTGGTGCCCCTCGCACCCCCACGGCCAAAGCGGCGCCGGGGATAGAAGCCATACCGCGGCTGCCCACAGTATGCCTATCATCGGATGTTTGAGCACCTTTCGGGAAGCGCGGTTGAAATTCATGGGTAGCCCCTGGTGAATCAAAAAGCTTCCCTAATAATGTAGGGGAGGCGCACGAAAGTGTCAAAAGCGCAGGGTTGTTCTTTAACTCTAGCGCTCCTCGACACTCCCAGGAAGAATCGGGCGCAGAGGAAAGTCCGCTTTCCCTGGCGCCTGGCTACGCGCCGCCTGCTTATTCTTTCATGGTTTGGGCCAGGTAGCTTGCCAGACCGAGATGTTTGATGAGGCTGAGTTGCGTCTCCAGATAATCGGCGTGCCGCTCCTCGTCGTGCAGATTGGCACGCAGAAGATCCGCTGAGCCGTTGTCCGCGGCTTTGACACATGCGGCAATTCCCTGGTTATAGCTTGCCATGGCGTCCAGCTCACTTTTCAGGCCGCCCGCCATTTGGGCCTCCACGTCCTTGCCCACCACGATCTTGGGCATGGACTGCACGTCGGGTGCGCCTTCCAGGTAGAGCATCCGCGCCATCAGCCTCTCGGCGTGTTTCATCTCTTCAATGGCCCGCTTCGTGGTCAGGCCGGCGAGACCCTTGTAACCCCAAGCCTCGCACATTTCCGCGTGAAGGATGTAGGCATGAACTGCGCCCAATTCATCAGTTAGTGATTCCTGCAAGATTTGCAACACTTCAGGTTTACCCTTCATGAGTAGCTCCTTGAGATTGGCAGCAATTGCTTTTTAAACATGGTTCGACGCTGTCTTAGTGTGGACGTGACGGGCGAGGAAGACCGTCGGGGAGAACTAGTATACACCGGGGAACGCTCGGCCGGCGTAAGCCTTTCTTACTTACTGCGACACTACCGCAAACCCACTGGCAACTTGCGCGTCGATACCGTATCATGCCACGGGCCGGTCGGTCAGGGCAGAGAACGACCCAAATCTGGTTATTTTGCGGCATATTGGAATGCCGTAAGGCTGACAAGGTGAGCATGCCTGGTGCAGGATTCCGGCAGCCTCCACTTTGCGCCAGGAGTTTGCCTAAACCTTATGAACCCCCAATCCTCTGAGTCCGAGCGACCATCGCGTGTGCGCTGGAAGATCCTGGTCCTGCTCGTAGGCTTCAGCGTCACGGCCTACGTTTTGCGAGTCAACATCACCATTGCCGAACATCCCCTGATGCAGGAAACCCACCTCACGCCGGTGCAATTGGGCTGGATTTTTTCCTCCTTCCTGGTCAGCTACACAGTTTTCATGACCCCCGCGGGCATATTCCTGGACCGATTGGGCCCTCGCTTTATTCTGTCGGTCTCGGCTTTGATTTGGGCGGTGCTGGCTTTTGGCCAAGCACTTACACCCAATCTGGTGTTTACGTCCACGTGGGGCATCATTATCAGCCTGATTGCATTGCGTGGCATCCTGGGAGCCGCTCAAAGCCCCACATTCCCGGGGGGCGCTAAGGCAATCTCGGATTGGTTTCCAAACTCCGAGAGGGCTTTTGCGAACGGCTGGGTTCAAACCGGAGGCCTGCTGGGGACTGCCGTCACCGCGCCGTTGATTTCCTATCTCATGGTCCACCTGGGCTGGCGGCACGCCATGATGCTGACTTCCCTCATGGCGCCGGCCCTGGTCCTGATTTGGCTTTACTACGGCACGGACCGCCCCGAGCAGCATCGCGGCGTCAACGCGGCAGAACTGGCTTGGATCCGCAGCGCCCCGGCGACGGGCACGGAAGCAAAGCCCACCGGCCCCGATCTGGAGAGCATCCTTAAGAGCCTGCAAGCCTGGAAGCTGACGCTCGCCTATGGCGCCGAGTCTTATGCCAGCTACATGTTTATTTGGTGGGTCTATTTCTATCTTGTGGAGGTTCGAAAGTTCAGTGTCCTGGGGAGCGGCATGGCCGCCTCGATTCCGTTCATTGTCGCCACCATCACCACGCCGCTGGCTGGCGGCATCAGTGACCGGCTCAGCCTGCGATTCGGCCGCCGCCAGGGCCGCCGCATCGTTCCCATTGTGACGCTCCTCGTCGCGGCCGTGCTCGTCTACTTCGGAGGGATTGTGCCCGGGCCCAAGGCCGCGGTGGTGATCCTCTCGCTGGGCGCGGCACTGACCTTGGCCGCCGAGGGACCAACTTGGGCAAGCATGAGCGAAATGAGCGGGGCGAGCGCCGGGGCTGCCACCGGCTTCCTGAACACCGGGAGCAATGTCGGAGGTTTCTTTTCTACCTTGCTGACCCCCTGGATTGCCGGTCACTTTGGTTGGCCTTTCGCCTTTGGCGTGGCGAGCTTCTTTGCCGTTGCCGCTGCGGTCCTCTGGTTCGGCATTGACGCCACGCACCGAATTATGGATGAACCGGCTCCCGAGAGGGCTCAGGGCTGACGTGCGAGCCGACGTCGCGACCCGGCATCCAAAATTTGAGCAGTCCCAGCTTGACCATCCCGGGACGAGGAGGATTGAGAACCCATGACCGAGACGACCGTGCTGGTGATCGACAATCCCCAGGGTAGCTACCTCGATCCGCTTCGGCGCCTGCCGGAATCGCTGCATGTCACCATCAGTGACCAATTGGACGTCTTGCAGGATGTGGCCCCGAAAGCCGATGTCATCATGATTGCGGGGGATCCGAAACTGCTCGAAGCCGTCTTCCCGATGGCGACTCGCTTGCGATGGTTGCATTCGTTTTCGGCCGGGGTGGAGACCTACCTCATCCCGGAAGTGGTTCGGAGTCCCGTGGTGATGACCAACGCGCGGGGTGTTTTCAAGGATTCCCTGGCGGAGTTTGTGATCACCAGCGCGCTGTACTTCGCCAAGGATTTGCGCCGCATGTTGCGCAACCAGGAAGCAGGCGTGTGGGAGCGGTACGACGTGGAGGTAATCGGCGGCAAGGTCATGGGGATTGTCGGCTACGGTGAGACCGGCCGCGCCTGCGCGAAACTGGCTCGACCCTTCGGAATGACTCTGATCGGCCTGCGGCGGCGGCCTGAGCTTTCCGAAGGCGATCCGCTGCTGGACCGCGTTTTCGGCGCGCATCGTCTTCTCGAATTGCTGGCGCTTTCGGATTATATCGTACTGGCCGCCCCCGCCACCCGCGACACTCGCAAGTTGATCGGCGAGTCGGAGATCAATGCCATGAAGCGCGAAGCGGTTGTGATTAATGTGGGCAGGGGTTGGTCCATTGACGAGGCCGCTCTTGTCCGGGCGCTGGAGGAAAATCGCATCCGGGGCGCGGCGTTGGACGTCTTTGAAACCGAGCCGCTGCCCGCCGGCCACCCCTTCTATCGTTTGAAAAACCTTCTGCTTTCCGCTCATATCGCCGACCACACTCCCGACTGGCAAGCCTTGTCCCTCGGATTCTTCCTTGAGAATCTGGATAGATTTGTGAAGGGAGAGCCGCTCGAGAACATCGTCGACAAGTATGCAGGGTACTGAAGAATCACAGCCCCGTTCCCGGTGCCACGATTTGGGGGGAGTAAAGAGGGCAGCGGACCAAAGGCCAGAATCATAGCCCTCTCCGAGGGGAGAGGGTGGCCCGCAACCGGCGTTTTCACCAACCGCAGCGGGCCGGGTGAGGGGGGCTCTGTTCCCCTTCATTTTCAATAACTGCCTTTCTTTTCATAAACATCGTGGCGTCGTAACTATAACCAATTTGTTTTCATCAAGATCGTGGCATGGCGGAAATGTGACATGCCACGATTTTGATGAAAACAGGCGGGTTGCAAATCGATAGCCACGATGTCAATGAAAATACAGGTAGTTAGCAACAAAACCCGGTCAAGGATCTTCACGCCGGCTGGGGATGACCGGCCCAAACATAACCCCCATTCGGTGCTGAAATCCGTTAAAATAGAATGGTTCAAATTCATGAATAGGAAAGCAATTCATGGGTGATCAAGAACTCATCAAGCCGTCGCGGGATATTCCCGTCAACATTGAAGATGAGATGCGCAAGTCGTATCTCGATTACGCGATGAGCGTGATTATCGGCCGGGCGCTGCCCGACGTGCGCGACGGATTGAAGCCCGTGCACCGCCGGATTCTCTATGCCATGTATAAGGAGGGCAACACCTCCGACAAGCGGTACATCAAGTGCGCGGGCGTGGTGGGCGAGGTCATCAAGAAGTATCACCCGCACGGCGACGCGGCGGTTTACGACACCCTGGTGCGCATGGCGCAGGACTTCAACATGCGCTACCCGCTCATCGATGGCCAAGGCAACTTCGGCTCGGTGGATGGCGACCCCGCCGCGGCCTACCGGTACACGGAGTGCCGCCTGGCCAAACTGGCGGAGGAGATGCTGGCCGACATCGAGAAAGACACCGTGGATTTCATCCCCAACTTCGACGAGTCCACGGAGGAGCCCACCGTCCTGCCCACCCGTGTTCCAGGCCTGCTTATCAATGGCTCGGATGGAATCGCCGTGGGCATGGCGACCAAGATTCCACCCCACAACCTTACGGAGATTATCGAGGCCACCATCCTGCTGCTGAGCAAACCCACCGCTTCCATCGACGAAGTGCTGGCGCTCGTTCCCGGCCCCGACTTCCCCACCGGCGCTTACATTTACGGCAAGAGCGGAATCAGAGACGCCTACCGCACGGGCCGCGGCCAGTTCACCATGCGCGCCAAGGCGGCCATTGAGCGTCCCGGCAAGGAAAAGGTGCAGATCGTTATTACCGAGATTCCCTTCCAGGTCAACAAATCCCGGGTCATTGAACGGATCGCGGAGCTCGTGCAGGACAAGAAAATCGAAGGCATCTCCGACGTACGGGATGAATCGGACCGCGACGGCATGCGGATTGTCATCGAGATCAAGCGCGGCGACCAGCCGGAAGTCATCCTGAACAATCTCTACAAGCATACGCAGCTCCAGGAAACGTTCGGGATGATCATGCTGGCCATCGTCCACGGCCAGCCACGCACGCTCCCCCTGATTGACGCGCTGCAACTCTTCATCGACCATCGCGTCAATGTGGTGCGGCGCCGGACGGAATACGACCTGCGCAAAGCCCAGGAGCGCGCCCATATTTTGGAAGGATTTTTGAAGGCGCTCTCGCAGCTTGACGCCATCATCAAGCTGATTCGCGCTTCCAAAACGCCGGCGGAGGCGCGCAGCGGATTGATGACGAGCTTCGAGTTTACGGAGCGCCAGGCGCAGGCCATCCTGGAAATGCAGTTGCAGCGCCTGACCGCTCTCGAGCGCGACAAAATCCAGGCGGAGTTCGACGAGCTCCAGAAGAAGATCGCCGAATATCAGGAAATTCTGGCCAGCGACAAGGTCCTGAAAAAAGTCATCGCCAACGAGCTGAAGGAGATTCAGAAAAGTTACGGCGATGCCCGGCGCACGGAGATCATCGAGGAGCAGGCGGAAATCAAACTGGAAGATCTGATCGCCGATCAGGATGTCGTCATCACCATCTCCCATTCCGGTTACACCAAGCGCACGCCACTGAGCATCTATCGCCAGCAGGCGCGGGGCGGCAAGGGCCGCCTGGGGATGAAGACGCGTGAGGAGGATTTCGTCGAAAACCTCTTCATCGCCTCCACCCACAGCTACATCCTGGTATTTACCAACTCGGGAAAGCTCTACTGGCTGAAGGTGTATGAAATCCCCGATGTGGGCGCCGCCGGCAAGGGCAAGCACATTTTGAATCTGGTCAATCTCTCCAAAGAAGAGAAGGTAGCGGCCGTCCTCGCGGTGAAGGAGTTGCCCGAGGAGCCGAAGGACGTGACCGTGGAGGGCGAGACGCTGGCCGCGGAAGGTTACATCACCATGGTCACGCGGCAAGGGATCATCAAGAAAACGCGGCTCGCGGATTTCTCCAATCCCAATTCGCGCGGAATTATCGCCATGAAAATTGAAGACGGCGATGAGCTCATTGCCGTGAAGCTCACCTCCGGCCGCGACAACATCTTCCTGGCCTCGCACGAAGGCATGGCGATCCGCTTCCCCGAAGCCGACGTGCGGGATATGGGGCGCGCCGCCTACGGCGTGTATGCTATGGACCTCGACAAAGGCGACTACATCGTGGGCATGGAAATCGTGGGCGATAAGGAGCTGATCCTCTCGGTCACGGAGAAGGGGTACGGCAAACGCACCGCCATCGTCGAGTACCGCCTGCAGTCGCGGGCCGGCAAGGGCGTCATCAACGTCAAAACCACCGACCGCAACGGCAAGGTGGTGAACGTCCTGCCCGTCACGGAAGAGTCGGAGGTGATGATCATCTCGCAACAAGGCAAAATCGCCCGCCTCGATTCCAGTACCATTCGCGAGAGCGGCCGTTCCGCACAGGGCGTGCGGCTGATCAACCTCGAAGAGGGCGACCAGGTGGCGGCAGCCTGCCTGATCAAGAGTGAGACCAACGGCGACGGGCCTACGCAACCGCTGCTGATTCAGTAAAGCAGTGATGAGTGGCGAGTGACAAGTGACGAGCAAGCGGTCAGGCGTGGTGAGCAGATGTAGCGCGGACCCCGTTTTTGGGGTCCGCGGTTCTTAATTTGGAAAAGCCCCGGAACAGTGACAAGTGACCAGCCAAACGCTTGCTCGACCACTATTTCAGGCTCGCCACACATGGCTGCTTGCTCGTCACTTGTCACTCGTCACTCGTCACTGCTCTTGTGCCTTTGCCGCGCTCGCGCTATTCTTAAGGAGGGCGGATTCTCAAGGGGTGAACGAGAGACGAAACTTCGGCGATCGGAATTAGTTGCTAGCCACTAGCCACTAATCACTGCTTTCAATGACCGAACTGGAAACAAAACAACAGCGGTTGGATGAGCAACTCGGCCAGTTGCCTTCGGTGATCGTCGCCTACTCGGGCGGGGTGGATTCTGCCTACCTTGCCTACGCGGCGCATCATGCCTTGGGTGAACGCATGCTGGCGGTGACGGCTTTGAGCGCCAGTTACTCCGCGCGCGATCGCGAGGAAGCCGAGAAATGCGTCGCGCGATTCCAGTTCCCCCACGAGTTCATCGCGACTGACGAGCTTTCCAATCCAAGCTACCGCGCTAACCAGGGGGACCGCTGCTACTTCTGCAAAGATGAGCTCTTTGAGAAGCTCGATGAACTTGCCGGCCGGCGCGGGTTCGCGGCAGTTGCCTACGGCATCAATGCTGACGATCTGGGTGATTGGCGCCCAGGCCAGCAAGCGGCGCGCGAGCACCAGATCCTGACGCCGCTCCTGGATGCCGGCATGACCAAAGCGGACATCCGCGAGCTCTCGCGCCAAGTTGAACTGCCGGTGTGGGATCGCCCCGCCTCGGCGTGCCTTTCCTCGCGGATCGCTTATGGGATTGAAGTAACGCCGGAGCGGCTGGCCATCGTTGAGAAGGGTGAAGAAGCTCTCCGCGCCCTCGGATTTCGCCAGTTCCGAGTGCGCTACCACGAGGAACTAGCCCGCCTGGAGATTTCTTCAGAAGAAATGCCGCGCGCCCTCGACGTCGAAATGACCCGCAAGTTCGTCGAAATTTTCAAAGCCCTCGGCTTCAAGTTCGTCACCCTGGATCTGGAAGGCTTCCGCTCCGGCTCCATGAATTCTCTCCTGGTCAATATTCATAAGTAGATATTATCTCATAAAGTAATTAAGGCCGCAGATGAACGCGGATTCAAACACCGGGAATTGACGGAGAAAATCATCGGTGTGTTTTACGACGTTTACAACGAGTTGGGGCACGGGTTCCTCGAGTCTGTGTATGAGGGTGCGATGGCGATTGCACTTGGGCAGGCGGGACTGCACATCGAGCGGCAGATAGCGCTGAAAGTGGTTTTTCGAGGCGAAGTGGTCGGAGATTCTCGCGCGGACGTAGTTGTGGAACGAGCGGTAATTCTGGAATTGAAAGCAGCTTCGGGGATTGACCCGGCGCATGAGGCGCAATTACTGAATTACCTGCGCGCGACAGAGATTGAGGTTGGCCTGCTGCTGAATTTCGGACCCCGGCCTCAGTTTAAGCGTCTGGTTTTCGAAAACTCTCGAAAGCAAATCCGCGTCAATCCGCGTTAATCCGCGGCTGGTTCTCCGCAAATTCCTTCGCCACGCGAATGGTATTGGTGTGGATTTCGACGGTGTCTTCCACGCGGCGCGCGTAACCTCCTGCCAGCGTGACCGCGACGGGGATGTTTTGCGCGCGGGCCTTCTCGAACACCAAGCGGTCGCGCCGCTCGAGCCCTTGGAGCGAGAGTTTTAACCCGCCGAGTTGATCGTGTCGATAAGGGTCCGCTCCGGCCACATAGAAGATCAGGTCCGGACGGAATCCGCGCAGTGCCTGCTCGAGGCCATTTCCGAGCTCGCGCAAGTATTCCGCGTCTTCGACGCCGTCCCGCAGGTTGATGTCGAGCGTGCTGGGAGGTTTGGGGTAGGGATAATTGTTTTCCTGATGGATGGAAAAAGTGAACACCGAAGGATCGCCGGCGAAGATGGCGGCGGTGCCATTGCCCTGATGCACATCGCAATCCACGGTCATGGCGCGCTCGATGACTTTGTCCTTCTGCAAGCGGCGAATGGCGATGGCGAAATCGTTGAGCACGCAGAAGCCCTCACCGTGGCTGGGGTAGGCATGGTGAAAGCCCCCGCCCACGTTCACGGCGGCCGCGTCTTCGAGCGCCAGGCGTCCGGCCAGAATCGATCCCCCCGCCGAGAGCCAGACGGCGCGCACGAGCTCGGGGGAATAAGGGATTTCCAGGCGCAGGATTTCCAGATAGGAAAGTTTGCCGGCCTGTAGCTTGCCAATGTATTCGCGGTGATGGACGAGCGCCACGTCATCATCCGAGGCCGCGGGGGGCTCGACGAAATCCTGCGGCTCGGCAATGTGGTCGCGCAGAACCTTCTCCTTGATCAGGCGATATTTGATGGAAGGGAAAACATGGCTTCCCAGGTTCAGGTCGTATTGGTCGGAGTAGACGAGTTTCATAGAGCAGTTAACAGTCGATAGTTGACAGTCAATAGTCTGCGCAACCGCGGCTTGTCCTTGACTATCAACTATCGACTATCAACTATCAACTTCCTCTCGCATCAACTATCGACTATGAACTATGGACCGCTCTTCTCATTCCACCGTCACCGACTTCGCCAGGTTGCGTGGCTGATCCACATCGCAGCCTCGCAATACACCAATGTGGTACGCCAGGAGTTGCAGCGGCACCACTTCCAGAATCGAGGAGAGCAACTCGTTCGTGTGGGGCAGCACGATGAGATGGTCCGCCATGTCGAGCACCTCGCGATCGCCTTCCGTCACCAGCGCCAGGATGGATGCTCCGCGCGCCTTGGCTTCCTTGATGTTGGAAATCGTGCGCTCGTAGCGCAGGCGGGAATCTTCCGCGCTGAAGTCGCACGTGGCGATCACTACCACCGGCAGCCCGTCAGCGATCAGCGCGTTCGGTCCGTGCTTCATCTCCCCGGCCGGGTAGGCTTCGGCGTGGATGTAGGAAAGCTTTTTCATCTTCAACGCGCCTTCCAGCGCCACGGGAAAGTGCACGCCGCGGCCGAGGAAGAGGAAATCCGATGAGCGATAGAAGTGCCGCGCCAAATCTTCAAACTCATCGTCCTTCTGCAGCACGCTCTCGAGCTGCCCGGGGAGGGCGGTCAAGGCCGCCAGCAACGGCTTGGCGTCCGGCCCGGACAGTTGGTGGCGGACCTCGGCCAGGTAAACCGCGAACAGGTAAAGCGCGGTCAACTGCGCGGAGAACGTCTTGGTTGAGCCCACGCCGATCTCCGGCCCCGCGTGGGTATAGATGGTGCCATTCGCCTCGCGTGGCACCATGCTGCCCAGCACGTTGCAGATGGTCAGGGTCTTTGCGCCTTTCGCCTTCGCCTCGCGCTGGCCGGCGATCGTGTCCGCCGTTTCACCGGACTGAGTGAGCAGCAGCGTGAGCGTCTGCGCATCCACCAGGGGGTCGCGGTAGCGGAATTCCGAAGCGTAATCCACTTCCACGGGAACGCGCGCCAGCCGCTCGATCATCACCTTGCCCGCCAGCCCCGCGTGCCGCGAGGTCCCGGCGGCGACAATCTTGATGTCTTTGAACGATCGGAAATCCTCCTCGCTGATTTCCATTTCATCCAGGAAGACCTGGCCGGACTCGGGAGAGACCCTGCCCAGCGCTGTGTCGCGTACGGCGCGGGGCTGCTCATAGATTTCTTTCAACGTGAAGTGCTTGAACCCGCCCTTCTCGGCCAGAATGGGGTCCCAGGTGATGTGCTGGACGCGGCGCGTCACGGGGCGGCCATCGAAGTCGGTCAGGGTCACGCCGTTGGGGGTGAGCACGGCCACGTCGCCATCCGAAAGGAAAAACAGGTCGCGGGTGTGGTAGAGAATGGCCGGGACGTCGCTCGCTACAAAGTATTCGTCCCTGCCCAGGCCGATGACCGCCGGCGGGCCTTGCCGCACCGCCACGATCTTGTTCACATCGCGCGTGGAGATGATGGCGAGCGCGAACACCCCGGTAAGCTGCCGCACCGCGGCGCGCACGGCGTCTTCAAGACTGGGCGCGGCGCGCATGGGGTCGTGGCCCTCCAGGTGTTTCTCCACCAGGTGAGCAATCACTTCCGTATCGACCTCGGTCAAAAACCGGTGGCCTTCGCCTTCGAGCTGCTTCTTCAGCTCCAGGTAGTTCTCAATGATCCCGTTGTGAACGACCGCCACGCTTTGTTGGCAATCGCGGTGGGGGTGGGCGTTCTCCTCCGTGGGCGCGCCGTGCGTGGCCCAGCGCGTGTGCCCGATGCCGTAGGCTCCATCCACGGGATCCAGGCGGATTTTTTCCTCGAGGTTGCGGAGCTTGCCCGGGGAACGGCGGATGTCGAGCCTGCCCGCGCACATCACCGCCAGGCCGGCGGAGTCATAGCCGCGATATTGCAGCCGCTGCAAGCCTTCCAGCAGCACGGGCACCACGCGTTTGTTTCCGATGTAACCGATAATTCCCGACATGAAAATTCGTTTCCAGGGACGTGGTACAGCCCGAATCTTCCCCCGCCCATACAGCCGAGAACTGACGAATTGCAGATTATAGCAGCAGCCCGCGCAGCTACACGGGAATATGACGGAGACGAACAGCGTTGTGATCTGTAGCCGATACGCACGAACGGGCGGCCACTTGCCTGTGGCAAGATATTCAAACGCTGGCCCGTTCCTGATATCCTCGGAGTTCATCCTACGGTTTTGGAGGCGCGCGGATGTTAGTAGAGGAACAGATTTCAGCTCGCCAGCAGCGAGCGCCCACGGCAATTGAGAGCATCCTGGCCCAACCGGACGGGCGGGCCTACGGCGACTACGAGGTGAAGTCCGCCAGCGGCAGAAAGTATCGGGTGGCCATGCGCGGCCCAAGCCTCTTCGAGAATTTCTGCTCCTGCCCGGATTTTGCGGTCAACACGCTCGGCACGTGCAAGCACATTGAAGCCTTGCTGCTGCGGCTGCGCCAGCGTTTCGGTGGTTCGATGGGCCGGCAGCGCTATCGGCGCACCAGGGCCTCGCTTTCTTTGCACTATGGAGAGACCCTGAGTGTGCTTTTGCGGCTGCCTGCGGATTGCTCGCCGGCCTTGCGCAAGGTTGCCGCCCAGTACTTCGACCCCGGCGGGCTGCTCCGGCAGGAATATCTTCGCCGGTTCGAGCAGGTCCTGGAAAAGCTTCGCGCCGTCGAGGAATCCACGGTGGTTTACACCGATGTGCTGGACTTCATCGACCGGGAAAACGAGCTGGTTTCGGGGCTGGAGGAAGAACGCCGAGGTCTGGCGCAACTGGAAAAAAGGGGACGGCCGCTCCAGGGCCTGTTGAAAGTCCCGCTTCTTCCTTACCAGATTCGGGGCGCACTTTTTGCCGCCTGCCGCGGGCGCGTGGTGCTGGCAGACGACATGGGACTGGGAAAGACGGTTCAGGCGATTGCCGCGGCTGAACTGCTCCGGCGCCAGCGCGGCATCGAGCGGGTCCTGGTGGTGGCGCCTGCCTCTGTCAAGTACCAATGGAAGACAGAAATCGAGAAGTTCAGCGGCCTTTCCGCGCTAGTCATCGACGGGCCGATGCCACATCGGAAAAAACTCTACGCCCAGCCCGCTTTCTTCAACCTGACCAGCTACGAGCTTGTCCTAAAAGACATCCGAGACATGCACGGCCTGCAGCCCGACCTGATAATCCTTGATGAGGCGCAGCGCATCCGCAATTGGGCGACAGCCACGGCCCGCACCATTAAACAGCTCAAGAGCCGTTACGCCTTCGTCCTCACCGGTACGCCGCTCGAAAACAAGCTCGAAGAACTCTTCTCCGTGGTGGAGTTTGTGGACGGCCGCCGCCTGGGACCTGCCTTCCGCTTTCTCAAGGAACACCGCATGGAAGATGAGAAGGGAAAATTACTGGGCTACCGCGGCCTCGATCAAATCCATCGCCAACTCGAGCCGATTCTGTTGCGGCGCACGCGGCAGGAGGTGCTTCCGGAACTTCCGCAGCGAACCGACCAGATTTTCCGCGTGCACATGACCGAGGAACAGGCCGGCCCCTACTGGGAACAGAGTGAAATCCTCGGCCGCCTCATGCACAAGTGGGAGCGCCAAGGGTGGCTCACGGAGATCGACCTGCGCCGCATCACCTGCTGCATTCAGAACATGCGCATGCTTTGCAACTCGACGTTTCTGTTTGATAAGGAGACGCACTTTTCCCCCAAGCTGGAAGAATTCCGCGAGATCATTCGGGAATTGGCGATCGAAGAAAAGCGCAAAGTGGTGGTCTTCAGCGAGTACGAGAGGATGACTTACCTCGCCGGCCTGGAGCTGAACAAGCTTAAAATCCCCTGGGTTTCTTTGCACGGAAATGTCCCCGCCCGGAAGCGGGGCGAGCTGATAGCCCGCTTCCGCAACGATGCGGGATGCCGGGTCTTCCTCTCCACCGACGCGGGTGGGGTGGGATTGAACCTCCAAGCGGCCTCGGCGGTGGTGAATTTTGAGCCGCCCTGGAACCCCGCGCGGCTCGAGCAACGCATCGGGCGGGTGCATCGCCTCGGCCAGACCCTTCCGGTTCAGGTGATCCACTTGCTCACCGAGCAGAGCATTGAAGAACGTGTGTGGGAGACTCTGCAACTGAAGAAAGCGTTGTTCAAGGGGCTCTTTGATTCGACCGCCAACGAGATCAGCTTTGAGAAGCTCGGCCGCAAGAGCATGATGCAGGTCATCAAGGAAGTCTTTTGTGACACGCCCGGAAGGCCCCAGCCGGTTCTTTCGCTGGAGGCGCCGGTGCCCGTCGCGGACGTGGCCTTGGGGCGAAAGCAGGAATCCGGAGCCGTTCCCGTAAGTTCACAGGTAGAAGTGCCCCAGCCCCGAACTGCTACGTCGATGCCGGAGGCCGAAGCCGCTGCCCCCGCCGCCCCAGGCCAGCGTCCTCCTGCCCCGGACTTGGGACAAGCCGCCGCAAAGCTTTTGGAAGCTGGCCTGATTTTCCTGGAGTCGATCGCTCCGCCGCGCACGGACGCGGCAAAAGCCGCCGACCGCTTCCAACCCCTCGAACGCGCACTGGCGGCGCTCTGCCGGACCGATGCCCAAACCCAGCGCTCCGAGCTCGCCATACCCCTGCCGGAATCTTTCACCGCCGACCGCTTAGCCGGGGCTCTCACCGGATTACTTAGTAGGATTGGGGGATCGGTTTGAGCTGCTTCGCGGCGCGGTGACTCGCCCCTGGATGAAGTAGCGCAGCGCGGCTGTGCCGCAACCGAGGTCACAAGTCTTCAGAAATTACTTCGGTAAGCGTGATTGATTCGACCGAGATGGAGTGGAGGGCAAGACCTCGAACAATCAGAGAGTTTGCATATACGCACTTTCCCCTCCAATCATCCAAATAATATAGCGGACCTTTCAAGCGATGTGACCCCACTACCCAGGCAGCCGCGATGAGATGGTCTTCGTTGGCTAGCGCTGGTTGGCGGTCGCAAAGCCTTCCCGCATTTCCGCAATCACGCGCTCGGCGGCTTCGCGTGGGTTGGGATCTCTGGTGATAGGACGACCCACGACGAGGTAGTCCGCGCCCGCCAGGACCGCGTCTTTAGGGGTGACGGCGCGCTTCTGGTCTTGCCTTGGAGAGCCGCTCGGGCGGATGCCGGGGGTTACGATAAGCAGCTTGTTCCCCAGCAATTCGCGAATCCTATGAGCTTCGTGGCCTGACGCGATCACTCCGTCCACGCCTGCTTCAAGTGCCTTCCTGGCCCGATACAGCACGAGTTCTTCAACCGAGCATTCGAAGCCGAGGTCCTTGATGTCGTAAGCGTCGAGGCTGGTCAGCACGGTAACGGCTAGAAGTTTGAGGGCAGCTTGTCCACGACCCTTAACCGCACCCTCGATGATGCGTGCATTCCCGTGGATGGTCAGAAAGGAGACCCCTATGGATGCGGCTCGCTTCACTGCACGCTCCACCGTCTCCGGAACATCGAAGTATTTGAGGTCAAGAAATACCTTCTTCCCCTCGATGATTAGGTAGTTTGCGGGCTTTAATCCCTCGGCAAGCTGGAGTTCGATTCCAACTTTGAAAAAGGACACGAGTCCATCCAACGCTTTGACGAGCTGGATGGCGGGCTCCGCAGAATCAAAATCCAGAGCAACAATCAGGCGGTCCTTGACTTCATTGGGCATCATGAGTGGTCTGAACCTGCTAACCCGGGGAGTTGTTGAGAGCCTCATTGTACTCCACCTCTGTCGACCGCTTCAATTGAACCGTCAAATCCATCGAGATTCGTTACGCCATCGTGTGCACAGATGCCCACGCACCTGCGGCGCACCACCGACGATGAAAATGCGCGAAGCGCCTCGGAGTGCGGTCGCAGCAGCTACCGCCTTCCGCCTTCCGCCTTCGGTCTATACGGCAAACGAATGTGGGGCGGAGAAGCAAAGGCGGTAGCTGCTGCTACTGCATTCTAAGGGCTCAGGCGCTCTCGCCGGCCGCCAGTTCGCGGGCGCCGGAGCGCTCGCGGTTCGCTTCCGCTTGATCGAGAAGGGCGCGCGTTTGAGCCAGTAGAGCCGATGAGGTAAAGGGTTTCTCAAGGCAGGCTTCAAGAGCCCCCCGCCGTGGCAGCGTTTGATCTGCGCATCCGGACATGAAGAGAATGGCAAGGCCGCGGTATTCGGAGCTGAGCTTCTCCGCCAATTCCACGCCGCCCATCGACGGCATGGTGATGTCAGTGAGCAGCAGATGAATGGGGCCGCGATGGCGCCGGGCTAGGGCCAGAGCTTCCGAGCCGTTCGATGCTTCCAAGACCGCGTAGCCCTGGCGCTCCAGTATCCCCCGCGTGAACCTGCGAACCAAGGGCTCATCCTCTGCAAGCAGGATAGTTTCCACCCGCCGCCGGTTCCGCTCCCCAGCCACCGCAGGGTGTGCCTCCGTTCCGGTCCGGCCGGCGGGTAAGGGCATTTTGAAAATCTTCCCCTGGGCGGGGTCACCTGGCGCCGAGGCCGGCCCTTCGCTCTGGTTGCGGAGCATCTTTTCAGAACCTCGCCCGAGGTCATTCGCCTCGAGGGCCTTCGGCTCAACCGCCGGCCGGCGGCTTAGGGACACCTGTTGGCGCGCAAGGCCGGCAGCCTGCTGGGCGGCCTTGGACAGTTCCTCCATGGGATCGCGCAAGGGATGCTGCGCGCCGATCTCCGCCAAAACCATTTGCGCGTACCCGTTGATGACGGTCAACAGGCTGTTGAAATCGTGCGCAAAACCACTAGCCAGCTGGCGAATGCTTTCCAGTTTCTGTGACTCTCGCGCCTGCTCCTCTCGCCGCTTGCGCTCCGTGACATCGAGCATCCCCCCCACCAAGCGCACGGGCCGGGCTTCGGAATCGAAAAACACTCGCGCCCGGCTTGAAACCCAGCGCTCCTTGCCATCCTCCAGGCCCAGGGTGCGGTACTCGTGGGCATAGTCTCCGCTGTTTTCACCATGCAAGGCATTTTGGACCGCCTGCGCGACACGTTCCCGGTCGTCAGGATGGACCCCGCCGAGGAAAGTGTCGTGGGAGACTTCCGCCTCCGGGGACAATCCGAAGTGTTGCTTCGCGAACTTCGACCAGATGACGACCCCGGTCTGCGGGAAGAAATCGAACGTGCCCATTTGCATGGCGTCCATCGCCAGGGTGAGGCGTTCCTGGTTCTCACGCAGCTCTTCGCGCAACTGCCGGCCCTCACGCCGCTTGCACCTTTCCCTTAGTTCCCGCTCCAGGGCAGGGATCAGCCGCGGCAGGTTGCTCTTGACCAGGTAATCGTTCGCGCCGCATTTCATCATCTCCACCGCCACTTCCTCACCCATCTTGCCCGATACCACGATGCAAGGAATCTCGCGCCCGTTCTCCCGCAGAATTCCGAGAGCGGTGGGGGCGTCGAAACTGGGCAGGTGGTAGTCGGCGATGACCACATCCCAGGCGGGGTCTTTCAGCGCATGCCGCAGTTCCTCGGCATCCTCCACCCGCGTGCATTGAACTTCATAGCCCGCCTGCATCAGCAGCAGGAGGAGCAGTTCAGAATCGCTTTCCGAATCCTCGATTTGTAAAACGCGCAGGGGTTTGCTCATGCATCCTCACTCGGATTGTCTTCGACCAGAAGGATGATCCTTCCGTTCATGGGTTTCCCGCCGGGCTTTACAGGCTGCGGAAAAGCTAGCGTTTTTTAGTTTTCCGCTTCCCCGAACGGCTCCCGGATGGCCGTTTCGGCGCGAAGGCCGGTTTTTT
>Ga0326728_10002453_pt1 | contig 61741 bp, 55 predicted proteins | sample MB3enrmetagenome_FD_207602 | JGI IMG/M metagenome (GOLD analysis project Ga0326728, IMG submission 207602) | Lab enriched peat soil microbial communities from McLean, Ithaca, NY, United States - MB31MN | ecosystem: Environmental > Terrestrial > Soil > Wetlands > Peat | place: USA: New York... | reverse complement strand
ATAGGGATCGCCTTCTTTGACATACACCGCCGGTATCCCATGATAGGAGAATAACAGGTGAGACCGCTCGCCGACCTGTTCCCAGTGATTGCGAATACTGGCGGCCAATGCCTCGATGTAGCCCGTGTCGTTGTGGTAATCGTTGGCGAATCGGGTCTCCGGAAGCCACCGCCACCGGTGCATTACTTTGCTGGCCCGATCGAAGACCGAACCGGTGGTCGATGAACAGTATTGCGGATACAGGGGCAGCACCAGCAGTTTTTTGACGTTCTGCTCGGCCAGCGTCTTGATGGCGTCGGCAATGCTCGGATTGCCATAGGTCATGGCGAGCGCAACCCGTACGTCGTCGCCAATTCGGCTCTGGAGCACGGCACCGACTTTGTCGGTCAGGCGCTGGGAGTATACCGCCAGCGGCGAGCCGCCGCGCATCCAGATCTTGCGGTAATTTCGCACGGTTCTTAGCGGACGAAACGGAAGAATGATGCCATACAGCAGCGGCAGCCAGATGAACCGCGAGGTATTGATGACGCGCCGATCGCTCAGGAATTGACGCAGGTAGCGCTGGACGGCGAAATACGAGGGCGAATCCGGTGTGCCGAGATTGACGAGCAGCACACCAATGCGCGCCGGGGCCGACGCCGGCGGTTGCGCCACGGCGCGATAATGAGCCATTTATCCAATCCTTTAAAAATCTGCGCTCACAGTATACTGCCTACCGAATGAAGCCCTGCACCCTTGTGTAGCCAGCCTTGAGCATGATGTGGCTCACCGCGAGTGAAAGCGAGGCGCTGCGCCTGAGCTTGGACGTGGCGACGCGCAGTGTCGCATGCAGCTTGCCGCTGGCCATTGCCCTCGCTTGGGTGCTGACCCGATACCGCTTCGTGGGAAGGACCCTTTTGGATGCACTGGTACACCTACCCCTGGTTCTACCGCCGGTGGTCGTCGGTTACGGCTTGCTGGTTTTATTCGGTGCTCGCGGCGTCATCGGTTCGTGGCTGGAGAAGGCCTTCGGCATCGAATTGGTGTTCACGCGCAATGGCGCCGCGCTCGCCACCGCGGTCATGTCGTTCCCGCTGATGGTCAGGGCCATACGCATTTCCCTGGAAAATGTCGATCGCGGCTTGGAAGAGGCGGCACGCACTCTGGGCGCGGGGGGGCTGGATCGGTTTGCGACCATCACCCTGCCATTGATGCTGCCCGGCATTCTCGCCGGTACGATCACTGCCTTTTCCGCTGCCCTCGGCGAATTCGGCGCGGTCATCACGTTCGTCTCCAACATTCCCGGGGAAACTCGGACACTGCCTTTGGCGCTGTACACGGCCCTCCAACAGCCGGGCGGCGAGCACGCTGCCGCACGGCTTGCCTGCCTTTCGTTGGCGCTCGGTCTGGGAGGTCTGCTGTTGTCCGAATGGTTGGCGCGGCGCTTGCGCCGCCTGCTGGGTCGCTGATGTTGACCGTTGCTGCCGCAAAACGGCGCGGCACATTCGCCTTGAACGTCCGCTTCGAACTGCCGACTCCCGGCGTGGCCGCGCTGTTCGGACGTTCCGGCTGCGGCAAGAGCACCGCCGTAAACATCATCGCCGGCCTGCTGCAGCCGGACTCCGGACGCGTGGTGCTCGACGATGCCGTATTGCTCGATATGCAGCAGGGCGTCGATGTGCCGCCGGAGCGCCGACGGATCGGCTACGTTTTTCAAGATACTCGATTATTCCCGCACCTGTCCGTCGCCGCCAACCTGCGGTACGCGCAGAAGCGCGCGGTCGGGGCGCCGTACGTGGACCTCGCCGCGGTGACCAGTCTGCTCGACCTCGCCGGGTTGATGAATCGGCGCACCCATCAACTATCGGGGGGTGAACGTCAGCGAGTCGCCATAGGACGCGCGCTGCTGACGCAGCCCCGTCTGCTATTGCTCGATGAACCGCTGGCCGCGCTCGACGAAGCACGCCGCGAGGAAGTGCTTCCGTACCTCGAAACGCTGCGCGACCAACTCGCCATTCCGATGGTGTATGTCACGCATGATTTTGCTGAAGTCCTGCGGCTCGCGACGCACATCGTATTGATGGAAGCGGGTTCCGTGACCGCGCAGGGGACCGTCGGCGAGATGAGCCTCAATCCCCGGCTGCGGTCGATCATCGGTCCCGATGAAGTGGGCGCAATCATCGACGGCGTCGTGCTCGGAGTCGATTCCTCCAGCAACTTGACGAGAGTTCGCGTGGGTCAGGGTGAACTGAACGTGCAATCCAGAGGTCTTGCCGCCGGCACCGCACTGCGCGTCCAGCTTCTGGCGCGCGACATCATCGTCTCCACTCGCATTCCGCAGCATTTGAGCGTGCGCAACAGCCTCGCGGGCATAGTAACGAGCATTCACGGCGATGATGACGATTCGGATCTCATCACCATCGATATCGGCGCCGAGGAAATCGTGGCGCGGGTCACCAAGGCGGCGACTCGCGATTTGTCTCTACGCCCGGGAATGGAGGCTTGGGCGCTGGTGAAATCCGTGTCGCTGCGTGGGCATGCGTTCGCTGCCCGCCCGAAGTGAGACCTCGCGACCTACTTGACCCGGGTCCCCAAATGCATGATGCCGATGATGTGATCATCGGCGGCCAACCCGACGGTTGCCTTGACGGTAGGATCATAGGCCGCTGCGCCCGTCTTCCACATCACTCCATAGCCCAGATCGTGCGCCGCTAGAAACAGATTCTGCGCCGCTGCCGCTGCCGCAATCACTTGTTCGATTTCCGGGATTTTGGTCTGCTCACGGCGCACCGTGCAGCCGACGACGACGACGGCGGGCGAGCGAGCGATCTTCTCGCGCTCAGCGGTGAATTGCTCGTCGCTCATGGCCGGCAACCGGACGCGCTTGGCGGCGGCCGCGGCGAACGAGAATTTCTCTCGCAACTCACCATCGAGAACGATGAATTTCCAAGGCCGCAGGCGACCGTGGTCCGGCGCATGCGCGGCGGCCCTCAATATCAGTGCCAGGTGTTCAGGCGTCGGGCCGGGCTGAGTCAAGCGCGCGGCTGAGGATCGCGTGTCAATGGCGGTCAATAATTCCATAAGCATGCCCTGTATCGGCTATGATTCGCGGCCAAGCGACCATCGGCGCCGCTGGAAACGGTCGCCGGGTCGCCCGACCGGAAATTATAGCTGTTTGTTTCTCAAGGAGCCCTCATGAACCGACTTGTCATGGCGTCAATCGCTGCATTGGCGACCGCATCCGCATTCGCCGCACCCGTCACGTACGACCTCGATTCGCGCCACACATACCCGAGTTTCGAGGCTGACCATTTGGGCGGATTGTCGGTTTGGCGCGGCAAATTTACCGATACCACCGGCAAGGTGGTCTATGACAAAGAAGCGAAATCGGGCTCCATCGACGTCACAGTGAACATCAATTCCATCGACTTCGGCTATCCAAAGTTGAACGAGCACGCCAAGTCGCCGGAACTCTTCGATGCGGGCGCTTACCCCACCGCCACCTACACCGGAAAATTTACCAAGTTCAACGGCGCCGCGCCCACCGAGGCTCAAGGGACGTTGACGCTGCACGGCGTGACCGAACCGGTCACACTCAAGATCAACTCGTTCCTGTGCAAGCCGAACCCGATGACGAAGAAAGAAGTCTGCGGCGCCGATGCCGCGGCGGCGTTCAATCGCAGCGACTTCGGAATCAACTACGGCGAGTCGGTCGGTTTCAAGATGTGGGTAAAGCTGCAGATCCAGGTCGAGGGTAGCCCCGCGGGCTGATCGACGCTGCTTCACATATGGCAGTCTAGTCGAATCGGCCCGGCGCGCACTTAAGAAGCGTGTCCGGGCCATTTTTATTTCAGGTGTCCGCACGCGGCCTGCCATGCTCGCGCTCGCTGGCAGCCCCTAACCGGCGGTGCCTCGGCGGCGCGAGCAATATTACGTTGCATCAAAAACGCTGCTGCTCAAAATAGTGACGCAAGCCACGCGGCGCAACGCTGAACCTGAGACATCCATGCCGATGCACAACGAGTCCGCCTGCGCAGAATAGTCCCCTCGAGTTCTGTAACGCGGGAGACACAGAATTGAAAACGTTGGCGTTCTATGCAGGGCTTCTATTTGCGGTAACGGCGAATGCCGAATACACCGCGCGCGCGACATTGATCGGGCATCATCTGAATGGCTTCTTCGGCGGTACTCCCTTGCTGATCTGCGAATACGCCGGCTCCCGCGCGAAGTTCGAAATTCTTTCGCAGAACGGCAAGTGCGCCCCCTATATCACGGTCCAATAACGGCTATGCAAGCGCGGGCTACCATCAGCGAATTCGAACTCGGCAAGACCAGTATCATGGCCGAGGCGCGCGACGCGCTCCGACGCATCGGTGTCGAGTATCACTGCGTCATGTTCGACGTCCATGCTTCGCAACCGCTCCCGAACGGTGCGACCCTGACCGTGACGGCGGAAGGCAACTGCGTCAGCGGTTGGTTTCCCGCCGATGAAATCGAGGATTCTCGAGACCGCGTCGCCCGCGCGGACGTCAGGCACAAAATCGCAGGCCTGGTTGCCCGATTAAAGGAAGCCGTTACCTAGTTGACGGCGAAACAACGTCGCGCCGTAAGGGATAGCTGGCGCCTCTCCCCGTTCCTCCGCTGAACCATTCGCTATACATTACGAATAAGAATCATTATCATTCGTATTATGATACGCAGTGGTAAGATAGCAAGCTGTCAGGAGACTTTGAAGAAGTTTATTCGCCGCTGCGGGATCCTACCGCTCATCGCCCTCGCAGCGCCGTTTGCCGGTGCACCAAGCCGCGCAGATACCAGTATGCAGGACCCGTTGTTGATGGCGGGAATACCGAGCCAATCGATGTTGGACACGATCACGGTGCTGGCGGAACGCATCAGCGGTCCCAGCTTGGCGCCGGGCGCCAACACGGAGTACATGGCCACGGCGCAGACTATCGCCGACTTACCGGCCGGAACGAATACCGCATTGACTGGCGTACTGGCGCAGATGCCGGGTGTGGCCATTGACCAGAACCAGCAAATTCACATCCGTAACACCGAAGGACCCCAATTCCAGTACCAAATCAATGGGGTGCTGGTGCCGCTCGACATCAACACCAACCCGCCGTTTCTGTCGATGATCAATCCGCTGTTCGTCAAACAATTGGATCTACAGGTCGGCGTACTGCCCGCCCGCTATAGCTACGCCGCCGGGGGAGTCGTCGATATTCAGACCAAGGACGGCTGTGAATCGCAGGGCCGCGATGTCGGGTTGTTCGTCGGCCAACGGGATACGGTCCAGCCGAGTGCGGAAGTGAGCGGCTGCAGCGGCGGGTTCGGCTATTACGTCAGCGCCCTTTACGGTCAATCCAACACCGCCTTCAGTTCCGCGACGCCCGGGCCGACGCCTGTCCACGATTCGACCCAATCGGGACAGGCCTTCGGATTTTTCTCCTACGCCTTGGATTCGACTACCCGGCTCAGTCTCCTGCTCTCTGCCGCCAGCAGCAACAATCAACTACCCAACGTCCCGGGCCTTGCGCCCCAATACGCTCTTGCCGGCGCCGGTGCCCTGGCGTCGGCGGCGATCGATTCCAGTCTGAATTTCCGCGATGCCCTCGCGATGTTCGCGCTTTCCGGCACGCCCGCCGATGGCTGGACGTACACGCTGGCCTATTCAGCGCACACGATCTGCGAGAATTTCCGGCCCGACGATGCCGGCGAACTGATTTACCAAGGAGTTGCATCGACCGCGTCGCACACCGACGTCGACAATACGGTGGAAGGCGATTTGGCGTTCCAAAACGGCGCTCACAGCGTAGGGACGGGTTTTTATCTGGGCGAATACCGGGTGGCGGCCGACGATACGTCGTGGGTGTTTCCGATCGATCCGAACACGCAGCTCGCGGGCGACACGCCCTTCCGCATCAGCAACAACGCGCATGCGATCAACGTCGTGAGCGGCGTCTATGTCAATGACTTGTGGACCATCAATGACCGGCTGCGCGCCAATATCGGCTTACGCCGCGACGCGTTGACCGGCTTTACGAACAATCACCAAATCGATCCGACCATGAATGTCGCCTTCGGCGTCACCGGCGATACGACCGTTCACGCAGGCTTCGCGCGCTACATGCAGGTGCCGAGCTTCCAAGGCATTTCACCGACGGCTGCCGCTGCGTTCGCCGGCACAACGGCCGCCGGCCCCACCGGCATCGCCACGCCATTGACCGAAGACGACTATGAATGGGATTCGGGGGCCATCCACCACTTCAGTAAGCGTTTGACGCTCTCCGTCGACAACTATTATGAAAGAACGCGCCGTTATTTGGATACGGGGCAATTCGGCATCGTACCGATCTTCGCACCTTTCAACTACGGACACGGCTATATCTGGGGCAGCGAGTTGGCGCTCAACTACAAGGGATCCGCGCTCAGCGCGTATGCCAATCTAACCGTGGGCACCAATATGCAAAAGGGCGTGAGCACCGGACAGTTCAACTTTCCAGCCGACGAGCTGGCCTATATCGACAGCCATTACATCGTGCTCGACCACCAGCCGCATTATGGGTCCTCCGCGGGGCTCATTTACAATCATCGCAGTTACAGTGTCAGCGTCGATGCGATTTACAGCAGCGGCTTGCGCGCGGGTTTCGCCGACGAGGAAAAATTGCCGAATGTGATTCAGTTCAACATCGGCGCGCAGCGCAAATTCACCATTCCAGGAGTCGGCGAACTGGTCAACCGCATGACCGTGCTGAACGTTTTCGACCGAGTGAATCTTATTCGACCGGCCGAGGGAATTGGAATCTTCCAATCCGCGTACGGCCCACGCCTCACTTTCTACGACTCGCTGACCCTGCGGTTCTAGACGGCATCACGGTGAGGACGCCAGCTCCAGATCTCGAAGACGCGGTCCTTCCAAGCGCCCGATCCGAACCGACGCGTCATACAGTACCACCGTGAATAGGACCACCGCGACCACGAGAGCCGCAAACGCCTTCACGTGACGCGATTCATAGGTACGTATCGATCGTGCGAATGCAATCAGCGCGAGCAACGCGGCGACAACGACAATGGCATCGACGCTCGCGCGCTGCCAATAGCTTCCGCCCAAATGCAGCCACATGCCGAATTCGTCGAACGTCATCGCCACCCCATACACCACGGCAGCGATGCTCGAATTTCGCGGCGTGGGCGTGCGGAACAGGAGATAGCCGCTGACGGCCGCGAGCAGCAATATGCCGTAATTCAAATGATGGACATGCGTGCCCCCGAAGAAAAAATACAAATTCGGCATTCTCTTCGACATGATGAGAAACACGACCGAACGCGCGGCGATGAAAGTCAGGATGAAACCGATCAGAGTCCGACGGGCTAATTGATCGGATCGCAGCGGCAAGCGGGTGTTTTCCATCCTCCCATTATATAAGCTTCGTTGTGGCGGCTGCCGCCGTGCCCGGCACCCGTGCATTCATGATGCAGGCAAGCAAGCCCCGCGGCAACTGCAACTCGAACGCCGTACGCGTGGTGAACCGGGCCTGTGCGGGTATTTCATGCGGTCGGCAATTCGATCGCCCACGCGCGCCTCGAATGGAAAGTGCTAAGGTGGCATCGATCAACGCTCGCGAGGTACTGGTCATCGTAGACGCAAATGCAAAAAAAATTGCGGCTGATTCCGACAATCCCCTGTCGATTGAAGACTACGCGATTATCGGCGATTGCACGACAGCGGCGCTGGTGGGACTGAACGGCTGCATCGATTGGCTGTGTTGGCCGCGCTTCGACAGCGGCGCCTGTTTCGCCGCGCTGCTCGGCCATGCAAAACACGGCCATTGGTCGATATGCCCCGCCGACGAAGCCACCCAGGTTACGCGCTCGTACCTGGAAGACACCATGGTGCTAGAAACCGTGTTCCAAACTGCTGCGGGTTCGTTCGCAGTCATCGACTTCATGCCAACGCACCAAGCATCCACGTCCGTCGTGCGCATCATCGAGGGACGCCGCGGGAAAGTGCCTGTACGGATGCAGTTGACGTTACGGTTCGATTACGGATCATCCGTACCTTGGGTATCGCGGCTTCCCGATGAGTCCGGTATGGTCGCCATTGCCGGCCGCAACCTGGTGGCGCTGCGGACCCCGGTCGCATTGCGCTTCGAGAATTTGTCGCTCATCTCCGATTTTCGGATTGCGTCCAAGGAACGCGCTTGCTTCGTCTTGTCCCATGGGCAGTCGCACCAACCACCGCCCGCCGCGGTGGATGCGGAGGCGGCCCTCAATGAAACACTCACGTATTGGCGAAACTGGACCGCATGCTGCACGTACCGCGGTAAGCGACGCGATGCCGTCATGCGCTCTCTCCTGACACTCAAGGCCATGACGTTTGGCGACACCGGCGCGATCGTCGCGGCGCCCACGACCTCGTTGCCTGAGCAACTCGGTGGCGTTCGGAATTGGGACTATCGCTACTGCTGGATTCGCGACGCCACGTTGACGCTGGCCGCGCTCATGGGCTCCGGCTATTACGATGAGGCGAAGGCGTGGCGTGAATGGCTGCATCGATCGCTTGCGGGTGCGCCCGACGACTTGCAGATCATGTACGGCATATTCGGCGAACGGCGGCTTGCGGAATGGGAGGTTCCCTGGCTCCCCGGCTATCAAGGCGCCGCGCCCGTTAGAATCGGAAATGCCGCCTCCGGACAGCTGCAACTCGACGTTTGGGGAGAAATGATGGGCGCGCTGCACCTCGCGCGCGAGGGGGGCCTCGCGGCGTGGCCCTCCGGCTGGGACATGCAGCGTCAGGCACTGGAACATCTTGAGACGATCTGGAAGCAGCCGGATGACGGCATCTGGGAGATGCGGGGCGGCCGGCGGCACTTTACGCACTCCAAAGTGATGGCGTGGGTGGCGTTCGACCGAACCATCAAAGATGCAGAGAAATACAACCTCGATGCGCCGCTTCCTCGCTGGCGCGAAGTGCGCGCCGAAATACATCGAACGGTGTGCGAACGAGGATACGATTCGAAGAGGTCGACCTTTACCCAGAGCTTCGCCGCCGACGAGCTTGATGCGAGTTTGCTCCTCATTCCCCACGTGGGATTCCTTCCCGTCACCGACCCGCGGGTCGCCGGCACGATCGCCGCCATCGAGCGAGAACTCCTCGTCGACGGTTTCGTGATGCGATATCGAACCGAGAGCGGCGCGGATGGTTTACCTGCGGGCGAAGGCGTCTTCATTCCCTGCAGTTTTTGGCTTGCTGACGCGTACCTCCTCCAAGGTCGTGACGCGGAAGCAAACGCGCTGATCGAGCGACTACTGGCACTTCGCAATGATGTCGGACTGTTGAGCGAAGAGTACGATACGAAGGCTCGCCGTCAAGTTGGCAACTTTCCGCAGGCGCTTTCGCACATGGCGCTGGTGCAATCCGTGCTCGTCGAGGAGGCACGAATGTCGTTGCGGGATCAGATCGCCGTGACGTGCGGCCGGTCGTGACTGGCTCTATTCAGGACGTTCCCATACGCCGAGGAATATAACGGAATCCTTTCTCGAACCTAGACATCGTGCGGAATAATTGGCCTGACCACCCTTCCCCACCCGTATTTCTGCCGATATGCCGGCCGGCGGTGGGGGCAGGATTTCTCCGATATCATAGCGACCCCCGGTAACCCTTAGTGAGGTTGGAACCACATCGATGGCGATGCATAGCACACAGAAGATTCTCACGGTCCACCATTGGAACGACCGCCTGTTCAGCTTCACGACGACCCGCGATCCGGGCCTACGCTTCGAGAACGGCCATTTCGTCATGGTCGGCTTGCTCATCAATGAGCGTCCCTTGATGCGTGCCTACAGCATTGCGAGCGCGAACTACGAGACCTATTTGGAATTCTTGAGCATCAAAGTACCGGACGGACCGCTGACCTCGCGCTTGAAAGATATCCAGCAGGGGGACGAGATACTTATCAGCAAGAAGCCCACCGGCTCGCTGCTGCTTCGGGACTTGAAGCCGGGTAAACATCTCTACCTATTGAGTTCGGGAACGGGTCTCGCACCCTTCATGAGTTTGATCAAGGATCCGGAAACCTATGAGCGTTTCGAGAAAATCATTCTCGTGCATGGGGTGCGCTACCGGAGCGAATTGGCATATCGCGACTACATCGATTGGGAACTGACGGCGCATGAATACCTTGGCGATGAGGTTCGCAAGAAGTTGATTTACTATCCGACCGTGACCCGCGAGCGGTTCAAGTTCGAGGGGCGGATTACCGAACTCATCGAGACGGGAAAATTATTCGCCGATGTCGGCCTTCCATCCTTGGATCCTGCCGTGGATCGAGTCATGATTTGCGGGAGTCCGGCCATGCTCAAGGATCTTTCCGCGCTGCTCGACGTTCGCGGCTTTCATATCTCGCCGCACGTCGGCGAGGCGGGAGACTACGTCATCGAGCGGTCGTTCGTGACTCGCTAGGCCGCGCAGTCGCCCGCTGCCGCCGAAATAAGCCAATCACGGCATACCTGGACTTCGCGGCGCGGGCGCTGTGGCCGCTCCGGCGTAATGACAAAATACGAATTATCGTCGGCGAACTCACGGTCGATCGCCGGCACCAGTCGCCCCGTCGACAGGTACGGGGCAAGAAATAGGGGGTGTGCCAACGCACAACCCGCGCCGCTCGCAGCGAGTTCCAGCGCGGCGAGGGTGGTATCGACCGTGGGACCGGGGCTTGCCCCGACATTCTCGAAACCCAAGCTCTGGCGGACCTTCAGCCAATGATTCTCGTAGCCCATGATGTGAATCAAATGTTGCGGAACCAAGGTCGCCATTTCGCCCGTCAGCCGCGCCGCCTGCAGTAACTGGGGACTGCACACCGCGACGATATTTTGATTCAGCAGATGCTCGGAACGATAACCGTGCCAATGCCCCATGCCATAGCGAATTTCCAAATCGGTGGCCTCGTCGGGAACGGCGTTGTCCCAGATCACGGAGGCAAGCCTGATATCGATCGCAGGGTAGGCTGCGCTGAATGCGGAGAGTTTGGGAGCAAGCCAAAGTGCAGCCAGCGATACCGGTGCGTGCACCGTGATCTGCACCCGTTCCGACGCGCCGAACAGCCCGACCGTGGAATCGGCGAGTTCCTCGAACGCCTTTCGGACGGGAGGCAGGTACGCCACGCCCATCGATGTTAGCTTGACGCCGCGCGGCAGCCGTTCGAAGAGAGAGAACCCGAGGTGCGCTTCGAGGGCGCGTATCTGATAGCTGATGGCCCCCGAGGTGAGGCGAAGCTCCGTGGCCGCCGCCGCGAAACTCGACGTTCGGGCGGCAGCCTCGAAGGATCTTAGCCAGGCGAGGTTCGGTAACCCGACAACGGGTCGGACGGTGTTCATAGCGCTCTATGCACAAAAATTTTATAGCCAAAGATACCAAAATACTCAGTTGCGCGGGGCTAAGGATCAATTTATTGTGGCCAACACCTTTCCCCAGTCGGTATTCATGAAAACAAACGCACGCATCGTCGTGGTGGGCGGCGGCATGATGGGCGCGAGCCTGTTGTACCATTTGGCGCTCGAAGGCTGTTCCGACACGATATTGGTCGAAAAGAACGAGCTCACCTCGGGATCCACCTGGCATGCCGCCGGCCAATGCCCGAGCATCACCGGCAGCTACAGCCTCGCGAAAATCCATGCCTACAGCAATCAGCTCTATCCGCGGTTGGAAGCGCTGACCGGCCAATACGTCAGTTGGCACCCGGCCGGCGGGCTGCGCCTGGCCACCAACGAGCATGAGCTTGCCTGGTTGAAGTTTATCTACGGGTACTCGAAGAGCATCGGCTTCAACATGGACATCGTCGGACTCGATGTCATCAAGCGCCTGAATCCGTTTCTGACCACCGACAACGTGCTCGCCGCCGCCTGGACCACCGATGACGGACATGGCGACCCGTCCGGGCTGTGCAACGCGCTGGCCAAAGCCGCGCGTGACCTGGGCGCGACCGTGATGCGGCACAACCGGGTCGTCGATATTCGAAGGCGTCCCGGCGGCGAGTGGGAGGTGGTGACCGAGAAAGGCTCCATCGTTGCCGAGATGGTGGTGAATGCCGCCGGCTGTTACGCCCGCCAGATTGCCGCCATGGTCGGCGCTGACGCCCCCATCACGAATATGCAGCACCACTATGTGGTGACGCATCCCATTCAGGAATTCATCGATCGCAGCAACGAGATCCCGGTCATGCGCGACTCCTACACCTCGGGTTACTTCCGGCAGGAACAAAAGTCCGGGCTGATCGGCGTCTATGAAAGCACGGAGTTGCGCGAAGCCTGGGCCCCTCAGGGCTTTCCGGCGTGGGACTCTTGCAACGAGTTGTTCCCGGACGACCTGGAGCGCATCGCACCGTGGCTCGAACGCGCCATTGAGCGCATGCCCATTTTCGGCGATGCCGGAATCCGCCGTGTCATCAACGGAGCGATTCCGCATACCCCGGACGGCGCGCCGCTGTTGGGCCCCGCGGCAGGCTTGAAGAATTTTTGGATGTGCTGCGGCACGTCCTTCGGTATCGCGCAAGGCGGCGGCTGCGGCAAGTATCTGGCGCAGTGGATGTTGCACTGCGACGCCGAAATCAACATGACGGAGTTCGACCCGCGGCGGTTCGGCAAGTTCGCCGATGCCGCCTATACGCGCGACAAGGTGTTTCTCGACTATCGGTTGACGTTCACCACGCGCAGACCCGGCGAAGAAGAAATGGCCGGACGCCCGCAAAAGACCAGTCCGCTGCACGAAACGTTGCAGGCACGCGGCTGTGTGCACACCGAAACCTTCGGTTGGGAACGGCCGAAATGGTTCTCGCTCGACGGTCGCGCCGAGGACTACAGCTACCGCCGCAACAATGTCTTCGATGTGGTTCGCGATGAGGTCGCTGCCGTCCACGAACGCGTGGGTGTTTTGGATCTGACGGGATTCGCCAAGTACGACATCAGTGGACCCGATGCTGAAGCTTTCCTGAGCCGGCTCTGCGCCAATAAAGTGCCCCGCAAGATCGGCGGGATCGGCCTCGTCCATCTCCTGTCGCCGGCCGGCCGCATCCTCGGCGAGATGACCATCAGCCGCTTGGGCGCCGACCGCTTTTATGCCCTTTCGGCCGCCGCGGCTGAGTTGCGCGACATGGATCTGCTGACGCAAGGGGTGCAGCCCGGCGAGTCGGTGCACATCGACAACGTTACGGAAAGCCGCGGCGTCATCGTTCTCTCCGGACCGCGGTCGAGGGAGGTACTCCGCCGATTGACCGACGCCGACCTTAGCAATGCGCAATTTCGCTGGCTGAGCGCCCGCGAGATCACCGTGGCCGGCCATCCCGCACGCGCCCTACGCGTCAGTTACGTGGGCGAGCTAGGTTGGGAGCTTCATCCCCCGATGGCTTCGCTGTCCGCGATCTATGCTGCGTTATGGAGCGAGGGTCAGGCGTTCGGCATCGCCAACTACGGCTTGTATGCAGTCAATAGCATGCGGATCGAGAAGGGCTACAAAGCCTGGTCGACGGAACTCACCAACGAATTGACCATGCTCGAAGCGGACATGTCGCGTTTCATCGATTTCAACAAGAGCGATTTCGTCGGCAAGAGCGCAACGCAGACGCAAATACCGCGGCCGCTCAAGATCGCGTACGTCGAGATAAACGCAACCGACACGGATGCTCGCGGCGGCGAGCCGGTACTGCACGAGGATCGCTGCATCGGCGTGACGACCTCCGGGGCCTACGGACATCGGGTTCACAAGAGCCTCGCGTTTGTGTGTGTGCCGCCGCAGTTCGCCGCGCCCGGCAGCGCTTTCGATATTTTGCTCCAAGGCGAACGACGCCGGGCAACCGTTCTCGAGCACCCGGCGTTCGATCCCGACAACGCCCGGATGAAAGTTTAAACCGTGGCAAACCAATTCCCTTCCCGCGCGCAAGTCGTCATCGTCGGCGGCGGCGTCATCGGCTGCTCGGTCGCGTACCACCTCGGAAAACTGGGTTGGAGCGATGTGGTACTACTCGAGCGCAAACAGCTGACCAGCGGCACCACTTGGCATGCCGCCGGCCTGGTCGGCCAGCTGCGCCAATCCATCAATATGACGCAGCTCGCACGCTACACGGCCGGCTTGTACCGCGGACTCGAAGCCGAGACCGGCCAGGCAACCGGCTATCGACAGTGCGGCTCGATCTCGCTGGCGACGACGGCCGGTCGCATGGAAGAATTGCGCCGCAATGCGTCTATGGCCAAGGTATTCGGACTGACCGTCAATGTCGTCAGCCCGAGCGAAATCCGCTCCTTGTACCCGCTGGTCAATAGCGACGACGTCATCGGCGGCATTCACATTCCGAGCGATGGCTATGCCAACGCGGTGGATATCACGCAAGCGCTCGCCAAAGGTGCGCGCAGCAGCGGCGTGCGGATATTTCAAGACGTCAAGGTGACTGAAATTCTTCATGACGGCGGTCGTGTGCGCGGCGTGCGAACGCCGCTCGGTCGCATCGATGCCGACTTCGTGGTGCTGTGCGGCGGCATGTGGACCCGGGATCTCGCCGCCAGTATCGGCGTCACCGTACCGCTGCACGCGTGCGAACACTACTACGTACTGTTCCAGGATGTGCCGGGCTTGAGTCCGGACATGCCGGTCTTGCGGGATTATGATCATTGCAGCTATTTCAAGTACGACGCCGGGAAACTTCTGGTGGGCGCGTTCGAACCCAATGCCCGCCCCTGGGGTTGCGATGGAATACCTTCGGATTTTTCGTTCGGCGAAATCGCCGGCGACTTCAATCACTTCGAACCCGTGTTGCTCGACGCGATGCGCCGCATACCGGCACTCGAGGGCGCCGGGATCCAAAAATTCTTTTGCGGACCCGAAAGCTTCACGCCGGACGTGCGCTACCATCTCGGCGAATCCGCCGAACTCAAGAATTGCTTCGTAGCCGCCGGCCTGAATTCCATCGGCCTGCAGTCGGCCGGCGGAGTCGGCAAAGTGATTTCCGAATGGATTCGCGATGGTCACCCGCCCGTCGATCTCTGGGAAGTCGATGTACGGCGCAATATGCCCTTCCAGATCAACCGTAAGTATTTGCGGGAGCGCGTCTCCGAAAGTCTCGGGCTGCTGTATGCAACTCACTGGCCGTTCCGTCAATACGCAACGGCGCGAGGCGTACGCAAGTCGGCACTGCATGACCGTTTGGCCGCCGCCGGCGCATGCTTCGGCGAGGCATTCGGCTGGGAACGCGCCAATTGGTACGCCCCGACCGGTGTCGAACCCCGCTACGACTACAGCTATGGCCGTCAGAATTGGTTCGGGCCCAGCGCCCGGGAACACCATGCCGTACGCACCGGCATCGGTCTTTTCGATCAGTCGTCATTCGCCAAGTTTCGGTTGGAAGGCCGCGATGCCGAGCGCGTAATCAATCGAGTCTCCGCCAATGACATGGCGGTTGCGCCCGGCCGAATCGTCTATACGCAGTGGTTGAACGAGCGTGGCGGCATCGAAGCGGATTTGACCGTCACGCGTCTCAGCGAGCACGCCTACTTGATCGTCACCGGTGCCGAAACCGAAACCAAGGATTTCAATTGGCTGCAGCGGCACATCGAACCGGACGCACATTGCGTCCTGACGAACGTGACCTCCGGCATGGGCGTTCTGTCGGTGATGGGTCCGAAGTCGCGTGAATTTCTGCAATCACTCACGCCGGACGATATGTCGGACCAGGCGTTCCCTTTCGCCACCAGCCGGAACATTGAAATCGGCTACGCTCTCGTGCGCGCTTCCCGGATCACCTATGTCGGCGAATTGGGCTGGGAGCTGTACATTCCGACCGAATTCATGCAGGGCGTGTATGACGAATTGATCGGCGCCGGCAAGCGCCACGGCCTCGTGCATGCCGGCTACCACGCATTGAACTCCTTGCGAATGGAAAAGGCGTACCGCCATTGGGGACACGACATTACCGATGAAGACACTCCCTTGGAGGCCGGTCTCGGCTTTGCGGTAAAATTCGACAAGCCGGGCGGATTTGCCGGGCGCGAGGCGCTGCTGAGGCAGAGGCAATCCGGTCTCGCCAAGCGTCTGGTGCAGTTTCAGCTCAAATCATCCGACCCGCTGCTGTATCACAACGAGCCGATCTGGCATGGCGAGACGATCGTGGGCTTCATTCGATCCGGCATGTTCGCGCATACCCTGGGGGCAGCCGTGGGCTTGGGCTACGTGACCGCTCCGCAGGGCAGCACGCTCGATGCCGTGGATCCCGACGGCTACGAGATCGAGGTAGCAGGCATCCGGTATCCGGCCACCGCCTCGTTGCGGCCGTTGTACGATGCGCGGAACGAGCGAATAAAACGATGAATCCTGTGACTTCAACGACCGCGGAGATCGACACGATGAGCAATGGCAACGTCATCGCGCCTCTGGCCTCGAAGGCTAAGGGCGGCTACAGCTTGGACCGCGAATTCTATTGCGGCGACTCCGTGTTTGCCGCGGACATGGAGCAGGTCATCGGCCGCAAATGGCTGGTGGCGGGCCATGTGGACCGGGTTCGCAACAAGGGCGACTACTTTCTTTTCAAGGTCGGCGATGAATCCATCATCATCGTCCGCAGCGACGAATCGACCATCAATGCCTTTTACAACGTATGCCGGCATCGGGGCTCGCTGATCTGCACCGAGCCGCAAGGCAAAATCTCACGGCTCACCTGCGGCTACCATGCATGGACCTACGGACTCGATGGCGCGTTGCTCGCCGCGCGCTTGATGCCGGCCGATTTCTCGAAAAAGGACAACGGACTGCATCGCTGCCATATACGGGTATTTTATGGCTTCATTTTCATCAATCTCTCGGACCAGGAGCCGGTCGACTTCGATGCCTCGTTCGGCGATCTCGCGCCCTATTTGGACTTCCACGGATTTGCCGACGCCAAGATCGCCTATTCGAAGTCCTATCCCACTTCGGCCAATTGGAAGCTGATCGTGGAGAATTTTGTCGAGTGCTACCACTGTGGGCCGTCGCATCCGGAATTTTGTTCCATGCATCCGCCGGAGGCGCTCATCGCTTTCGGGGCTGGTCCAAGTTCCGGGCCGGCGGACGCAGTCGAGAAGTACCTACCGACCGTCCAGGCCTGGGAACGCCGCGCAGCAGCCCTGGGCCGCCCGATCGGCACGGTCGACGACGGCCCGATCTCGTCGCATTTGCGCCTGTTGCTGCAGCGAACCATCCGCGAAGGCTACGACAGCGAAACGCAAGACGGGCGTCCGGCCTCCTCGTTGATGGGTAAGCGTTTGGGATTCGACCAGGGCCGGATGTACCTGTCGTTCAGTCCGTTCACCCAGGTCGTGGCAACGAACGACTTCGCCGTGCTCTTTCTGTTTACGCCTCGAAGCACCATGCAAACCGACGTGGATCTGTATTGGCTGGTGGACAGTAAGGCCACCCAAGTCGATGTCGAGAAAATGATCTGGGGATGGGATCGCACGACATTGCAGGACAAGGAGATCACCGAGAACAATCAGGCGGGCATCCTGTCCAAACGCTACCAACCCGGCCGGTACTCGGAACACGAGCGGCGCGTCGTCACGTTTCATCAATGGTACTTCTCGCAATTCGGGCTGCCGCTCGGGGCTAATCGATAAGTAGGTAACTGAGCCCACGTCTTATGCCGCTCGGATCGACGAAAAATCTAGACGAACTCTACGCCAAGCAACGCCTGTTGCAGGAAGAGGCGGCGCGCCTCGAGTTCGAGCGCGACCAATTGGATAGCGACGGATCGGATGTGGACCGCTGCTATATCCTCGACATAGAAGCCCGAGCGCTGCAGGAGGAGGCTACGAAGTTAGGCTCCTCGATTTCCGATATCCTGGACCGAGACTTGCAACGATAACTGCCGCCCTGCGGCCGAATTCCTATGTCGCCCGTTCGCCTCGAGGTCTATATTCAACCGCGCGCCTCGAAGACGGCGCTTGCCGGCATGCATGCCGGTCTGATCAAGATCCGCATCGCGGCACCTGCGGTCGAGAATGCCGCCAATCGCGCCTTGATCGATTTTCTGGCGCAGCGACTCGGCATCGCGAAACGCTGCGTGCGCATCGTTTCAGGAAGTGCGAGCCGCAGGAAAGTGCTGGAAATCGATGGCGTGACCGCCGACGACATCGCGGCTGCGTTGGTCCTCCTATAAGCATCTGGATCTCGGAGTCACGGCCCGACACCTTCAGTCTTCTTTGGATTGGGCGAGCCGGCGCGGATCCTCGAACAGTCGTGCGGTGACGGCCCCGAAGATGATGCCGCTGATGTGCGCCAGATAAGCCACTCCGCCCGACTGCACATCCGTGACTGCGCCGAAGCTGAGAAGCTGGATCAGAAACCAAAAGCCGATCAGGAGAGCGGCCGGGATGAACGTGATCCGGACGAACCAGCCAAAAAAGAGCACGGTGCGAATTTTATCACTGGGGTAGGTCACCAGAAACGCGCCCATCACCGCGGCGATCGCTCCGCTCGCACCCAGACAGGGAAGCGTGGATGCGGGATCGGCAAGGATCTGCGCGAGCATCGACACGACTCCCCCTAGAAGGTAGAACGCCGCGTATCGGCCGGGATTCATCGCGTCTTCTATCTGAGGACCGAAGGCCCAGAGAAAGATCATGTTGCCCAGTATATGCGACCAACTCCCGTGCATGAACATGGCCGTCAGAATGGTGATCCAATGCCGACCCGCAACGATATCGGCCGGGACGGCGGACCATCGGAGTACAAATGCGTCGCCGCCGTTGAGTTCGAGAAAGAACACCAGCACGTTGATCGCGATGATGCACATCGTAACGGTGGGAAATTTGACGGGACGTCTCGATTCATCCCTAAGTGGCATCATGTCGTTCTTTCGCTCCGGGAAGTGCAGGGCAATCCAATTCTAGTGCAAATTACCCGCCCGCGGGGTTTGGGGAGGGCGGGCGAACCTGTGATCTTGCCCGACTGATGCGATCATCGGCTCAACTCAGCTGATAGCGCGCGAAGAACCAGCGTTTCACACCATAGACAGTGACGAGATACGCGATGGTCACGAGCGCGAGGGCGCCTAAGACGGGAGTGGGCAATGGCACGAAGCCGAGCCAATGTGCGAAGGGCATATAGGGAAGCACCACGGCCACGGCGAATGCGCAAAGTGAACTTACGACGAGCAACGGATGCGGCCGATCCGTTAACGGGTGCGCTGTGCGGATGATGAAGATCACCAGGATTTGAGTCGCCAGGGATTCGACGAACCACCCGGTGTGAAACAACGTTTCGTCGGCCCGGAAGACCCGAAGCAGCAGGCCGAAGGTAATGAAGTCAAAAACCGAGCTGAGCGGCCCGAACACCCACATGAACCTGCGGACGACGGTGAAATCCCAGCGGGCCGGGCGCGCCACCATCGCGTCGCTCACCCGGTCCATCGGTATCGTCGTTTCCGACAGGTCGTAAAGCAGGTTGTTCAGAAGAATCTGGATCGGCAGCATCGGCAAAAAAGGCAAAAACAGCACGCCGCCCGCCATCGAGAACATGTTGCCGAAATTCGAACTCGTTGCCATCATCATATATTTGAGGATGTTGGCGAAAGTCCGGCGGCCTTCGCGAACACCCTCTGCCAGCACACCGAGATCCTTGCGCAGCAGGATCATGTCGGCCGCGTCTTTGGCGACATCGACTGCGGTGTCCACCGAGAAGCCGACATCGGCGGCATGCAGCGACGGCGCGTCGTTGATCCCGTCGCCCAGATAACCGACGACATGGCCCCTATGACGCAAGGCCGTGATGATGCGGGACTTCTGGGACGGCGTGACCCGGCAGAACAGGGTTGTGCCGTCGAGCCGGGCCTGGAGCGCCTCGTCGGTAAGATCCGCGATCTGCGCACCGGTCAGCGTTCCCTTGATCTCGAGACCGAGTTCGCCACAGACATGTCGCGTGACCTGTTCATTGTCGCCGGTCACCACCTTCACGGCGACAGCGAGCTTGGCAAGAGCCGTCAGGGCCTCACGGGCCCCGGCCTTGGGCGGATCGAGGAAGGCCAGGAAGCCGGCGAAGGTCAGCTCGGTCTCGTCAGAGATGTTCGCATGCTGACGGCCGGATTCGACCTCGCGCCAGGCGACCGCTAGAACACGGTATCCCTCGGCACCAAGAGCGTTGAACGTTGCCTCGGCAGTTGCGCGCGCCGCGGCATCGAGCGGACACGGCGGCGATCCTTGCCGCTCATAACGGGCCGCAAGCCCGAGGATGTCTTCCGGTGCGCCCTTCACAATCAGGAGCCGCCGGCCTGCGCCTTCGATAAGAATCGAAACCCGGCGCCGCTCGAAGTCGAACGGCACTTCGTCGATCTTGTGCCAAGCTGTCAGGTCTATCTTGCCCCCAGCGAGGATCGCATCATCCAGCGGACTCTTGATGCCGGTTTCGAACGCGGCGTTGAGCTGAGCCATTTGCAGGACCGTGGTGCTTGCCCCCCCGCCAAGGTCCACTTCCCGGACCAGCTTGATGTGGGCCTCGGTCAGCGTTCCGGTCTTGTCACAACACAGCACGTCCACGCTGCCGAGATCATGAATGGCAGATTGCCGCTTTACGATCACCTGTTTGTCCGCCATGCGCAGCGCGCCATGCGCCAATGTAACCGAGACGATCATCGGCATGAGTTCAGGGGTCAGTCCGACGGCGAGCGCCAGCGCGAACAGGAACGATTGGAGCAGCGGTCGATGGAACAGCAGATTGACCAGGAGCACGAACAGGACAAGGAAAACCGTGAGCCGCATGATCATCAGCCCAAAATTCTGGATACCGACCGCAAAGGCGGTCGGCGGCGGTGGCTTCTGGAGCGCGCTGGCGATCGAGCCGAGCTGCGCCTTGCGCCCGGTCGCCAGGACCAGCGCTTTAGCGGTTCCACTCACCACCGAGGTTCCCATGAACACCAGATTGCGCGGTAACGCGGCATCGTGCGGCGCGCCGGTGGCCGGCGGCGCGGCATCCTTCTCGGCTGGATAGGGCTCGCCGGTGAGCAGCGCTTCATTGACGTACAGGTCGCGAGCGTCGATCAGCCGGGCGTCGGCGGGCACGAGATCGCCGGCCGCAAGAAGAACGACATCGCCAGGCACGACCTCCGCCGCCGGGATCTCGATGGGCTTTCCATCACGAAGCGCCTTGGCGGAAAGCGAGACCTGCTCGCGCAGGCGTTCCGCCGCGTTTTCGGCACGGCGCTCTTGCGCCAGGTCGAGGATCACGGACCCAAGCACGATGACAGTGATGATGACGAAGCTCGGGACGTCCCCGGTGAAGGCCGATATGGCCGCCGCAAAGAGCAGTATCAAGACCAAGGGGTTGCGAAAACGTCCCAAGAAGTCGGCCAGCAGACTCTTTCGTTTGGCCGAATCGATCCGGTTCGGTCCGATCGATTTAAGAAGGGCCGCAGCGTCGGTAGCGCTCAGGCCGGTATCGGAGGAGTGCATCTGTTGCAGAAGCTCGGGGAGCGGAGTGCTCGCAAGATCCAATATACCCGGCTCTGATTGTTCCGCTGCACCCTTGGCCCCTCTATCGCCTGCGGGTTGCGGCGTCGCTGCATTGGGAGTGCCCGAGAGTGGTTGGTTCATATGCACGAGTCCATGATGTCTGCTGCTTACGTCCGTAGAAAGGGCCGCCAACAGCTCCGCTCGAACTCGTCAGCGGCAAGCCTCCCTCGCACGCGGCTTAGGCATGCTGTCGGCGCTGATAGTCATCGCGAAGGCGGGCGATCCGTGCCTCAATGGCCGTCTTGAGGCCCCCCTGCTCTTGGTCCGCTTTCCTTTGCAGCGTCTGGACCTTCATGTGTAGCTCCTCTTCGGCCTGCTTGGACCGCGCCTCGTCTTGCTGCCGCCTCTTCTCCATTCGTGCGTGAAGGTGATCAATCTGCGCCTGTAATTTTGCCTTACGGTCGCTTTGCGCCTTTGCATGTTCCGCTTTGAGCTGGTCGAGTTCGGCGCGCTGGGCGGCCGCCACGCTTGCGCGGTGTTCATCCTCGATGGAATTCGTGACCGTGCGGAATACGACCCCGCCAAGAGCTTCCATCCGCGTGTCCACGGGCGTGACCCATTCCTCATCCACATCGGCGACGATGGCATACTTGCCCGGAGTCAAGGCCGTCGAGATGTCGGACAAGAAGTCCGCGGACCCTTCGAACGTGTACAGATCACCGATGAAGCCGAACAGCGCACCGGCGCCCATGCCGACGGCAACGCCGACGGGTCCGCCCAGCAGCCCAATCACGCCGCCGAGCGCCGTGCACGCCAGGGTCCCGACCGGGAACTCATCGTCCACACGCTCCCTCGATATCGTGCCGTCGGCGTTCTTTTTAATCACCGCAAGCGAATCCACCGCAATGCTGCAGTCGCGATCCAGCGTAGACAAAGCCCGCACGCCCTCGTACGCCGCTTTCTCATCGCCAAATACGACTGCCAACATTTTTTTCACGTCGATTCTCCCCAGAAGTGTCGGGTAACTCGCCGCTCATACTTTCGCGAAAGTTCGACTGCTCGGAACACGGCGCAGTGCCGCGCCGAGGGCAATCATCCACGCACCGTCGAAAATGAAATCGATTCCGATGGCCAGACCAATGAACCAGAGGCTCGATGTCGGCAGCTGCATGAGCAGCATCACGCCGAGGGCCACGGAGACGAGCCCGGAGAACATCGCCCAGCCCCACTGCGGGAACTGCAGCGTGCCGGCGCCAACCGCCCGGAATATGCCGCCGACCAGGAAGAACGAAGCGAGCACCAACGTCAAGCTCAATTCCCCGGCCACCGGATAGCGGATCAGTAGGTATCCCGTAAAGCCGCGCAGCAACGCACTCAATAGATACAGGAAGAAGCCACTCCGGGTGCGCGTACGAAACGCCTGGATCAGCGCGAAAACGCCCCCCACCAGCAGCAACCAGCCGAAAACCAGCACCGTCGCCTCCGTTGCCGTTGTGTTATAGACGATGCAGGCGACGCCGAGGGCAATGAGCGCGACGCCGAGGGCCACGAACCAACCCCATGAACCGTGGATCTCATCCAGGCCCGCCTCGATCGACCCAACAACCGAATTACGATCTAACATAGCCCTTACCTCTCTGTGACAAGGCCCGCTAAACGCGAGCATTTACGCCCGGTTCGAATCATCATTTCAACTCGACGCGCCATGACGTTGGTTCACTTGCTTGGCGCGAATTTTAAAACTGCCAAAAACCAGTTTCACATAAACTCTAGGCGATCTCCACGCCTACTGATATTGGGGTTTTCACCTATTAGAGATGGGACTGTATCGCGTTGGCGGCACAGCCGAATATCGTGCCTACTGAAGCCACGCGAGCGTGCGCCGCCGAGAGAGATGCCGTTCGGCACTCGGAAAAAAATGCCCCCTCCCTGACGAAAACCCGAGGATGGCAGTGCACGAAGGGCTTCGCCCGCTGGTATGGGCGCCGGCGTTCCGCTACTCTCAGCAGGAGAAGTGCGCCAGATCCGCTTTTTGCAAATGATCAGGTCAGCCGCCGCAATCGCCTGCGTGCTAGGTAGCGCGGCATCCGTTGCGGCTATACGAGACTCCTCCTGAGGAGCTTACTCGTGGTCGCCCACCGACAGAAACCCGTGGAGTCGGTGCTGCCGGGCGTCCGCTTGCCGGCCGCTCGGCTCGCCGATGGCCGCGTCATTGTTTGCGGCGCGTTCGATTCCGTGTATTGGACCAAGGACGTCGACGACGGGGAGCGCGGCGTCCGGGACTCGTTGCGACCGGACGACGATTCGACACGTGAGATCTGGTTCGAGGGTAGCGTCTCCACGCGCGCGCGCGGAGTTCGTGCAGCGTGGCTGGCGGCTGTACGAGAACGTCGGTGCAACGGCCATTCAGCAGGCCTCGCCTAGCGAACCGGTGTGTGCGTCTCGCGCCGGCAAGTGCCTAGGGAATTGAAGCAGCGCGCTTCGGTATCGCCGTATTGGCAGCACCGCGCCGTTCGAGTCCACTGTCACACTGATCGGCTTGGCCGCAGAACGATCGTTGTCTTTTTCGTCCGATGCAGCGGGTCAATTCAAGATGCGGTCACGCACGAGAATCCAGCGCCTTAGCGCGGCTATCAGCCCAATGCTCACGGGATGCGCGGCGGCACCCTCGATCAACGTGTTGGGTGCCGACTTTCCCGACTGGCTTTTCTGCATTATCGGAGGTGTCGTGCTCACTGTCGTGGTGCATGTCGTACTCGGCAAGTGGGGATCGCGGCAGTGGCTGGCACCGCTCGCCGTGAGCTACCCGGCGCTGACCGCCCTGTTCTCCATGGCCATCTGGCTGATCGTATTCTCCCGCTAATGGCGTACATGGCATATGAGTAACGCCGGCCGCGTAATTATCAAATCGAGGCTCCCCGCCTTGCTCATTGTGCTCGTTACTCTGGCATTGCTCGGCTTTGTACTGACGCGATTGGACCATGCGCCAAGTACCGACGATGCGTATGCGTATGCCGACACCATCAATGTGGTACCGGAAGTCAGCGGCCGCATCGTCGAGCTTCCCGTACACGACAATCAGGCCGTCGAGAAGGGTGATCTGCTGTTCCGGATCGACCCGCGCGCTTACCTGGACACGCTGAACGAAGCGAGGGCCCGGTTGGCGGCGCTCGACAAGCAGATATCGCTGACCCAGCGCACGATCAACGCCCAGCAGTACAACGCAGCGTCCGTGAAAGCGGCGGTTGAGCGCGCGCGCTTGCCCTTCAGGCAACCGATACGCTGCGCCGTACCGCGCCTCTTCTGTCTCAGGGCTTTGTTTCCGAAGAGGAAGTCGACCATGCGCGCACGGCACAGCGTTCCGCCGACGCCGAGCTCAACGCCGCCGTGCTGCAGGCCCAGCAGGCTGCCGCCGCAGTCAGCGGCGTCGATGCGCTGGTGGCACAGCGCGCGGAGGTGGAAGCTCAGATCACCATTGCCGAGCTGCATCTCGAATTCACCGAGGTGCGCGCGCCCGTTGACGGCCGCGTCGCATCGCTGCGAACGACCGTCGGCCAGTTCGCTTCCGCCCTGAAGCCGATTCTCACCCTCATCGATACGCGCCATTGGTATGTGGTGGCAAACTTCAGGGAAACCGATTTGCAGGATATCCGCTCGGGCACACCCGCGACGGTGTACTTGATGAGCGACACGCGTAAGCACTTTCAGGGAACCGTGGACTCGGTAAGCTACGGCGTGCTTCCGGATGATGGTGGCGTGGTGCTCGAAGGTTTGCCGAGAGTCCAGCGCAGCATCAACTGGGTGCATGTCTCACAGCGATTTCCCGTCAAAATCGCCGTGCGCGATCCCGACCCGGACCTCTTCCGCATTGGCACGGGTGCAGTAGCGGTCCTGCGTCGCGATGGCGGATCGCGGCAGCAACCGCGTTGAGCCCGGCATGAGCGCCGACACGCACGTTCCGCAGGATCTATTGCGTCTGGGCCGCTTTGTGCGCGACGAACTACGGCCCTTTCCGGGGAGGCTCAACGTGACGCTGCGCTGTCTGCTGTCGAGCGCGTTGGTCATCCTCACCTCGATGGCATTGCAAGTACCGTGGCTGGCGTTGTCGCTGATTGTCGTGTTCTACGTGACCCAGTCCAACGTCGTGCTGACGCGCATGCTCGGCATGCTGTTTTTCGTCGGATCGACCATAGCCATCGGGACGGCGATTCTTGTGTTGAAGTTTACCTATGACTATGCGTTGTTGCGCATCCTCGCGGCCAGTCTGATGTTTTTCGGCAGTGTCTACATGATGCGCGTCGCCAAGATGGGCGTCGTATTTTTTATCATCGGCATCTCCGTCATCTATGTGCAAACGTTCGTCGACCTCACTGACCAGGCGGAGTTGCTGCTGCGCCTCGTCCTGTGGGTGTGGGCAGCGGTCAACTACGCCATTCTCGTGACCCTGTTGATCAACACGCTGCTTCTCCCTGCATACCCGATGGAGCAGCTTAAGGCAGAGGCGCACCGGCAGCTGCAGACGGTCGCCGCGCTGCTGGCGGTCCCGCCTGACTCTCGCTCGGCGCCTCCGCGCGTCGGTGCTCCCGATGCACAGAGGGGAACGCTGGCGCTGCAGAAGCTGCTGCGCTTTGCCACGATGGGCAATGCGGAGTACCGTCACCATGAGGCCGAGCACTTCGCCTGCGTGACCACGGTATCGCGTCTGTACGGGGCGGCCTGCCACCTGCCCGCACCCTCGCCCGCTTGGACGGAGTGCGGCTCCGTTGATGCGCTGCGCACGGCCTGTCTCGAACTGGACGAGGCGATTGCATCAGGAAATCCATTCGTGGCGTCGGCACAGCTGCGAGAAACCGCTGACGAGGAGGCGCCGAGCGCAGTGATCGAGATGCGTCGCGCCCTGCTCGCCTTCTCCGACCGGGCATCATCGCCAATGACCGAAGAGTCGCTTCGGGAAAAAGCGCGACTCCTATCGCCGGATGCGTTCACCAACCCTGTATACGTTCAGTTTGCGCTCAAGACGTCGTTGGCCGTGCTGCTCAGTTATGTGTTCTACATGGCGACTGACTGGCAGGGCATCCACACGATCATGCTGAGCTGCCTGATCGTCGCTCAGCCCAGTCTTGGCGCCACCCGCCTCCGGTCGCTGCTGCGCGTGGCCGGTGCATTGGTCGGAAGTGCGCTGGCGCTGCTGATGGTGGTGCTATTGTGGGCCTGCTGATGATGTCGCTGCCGGTGATTGGTCTTGGGGCCTGGGTGGCGACCGGTTCCGAGCGGAGCAGCTATGCCGGCATCCAGATCGTGTTCACGTTTGCACTGGCCTTGCTCGAGGAGTTCGGACCGACCACGAACCTGACTGAAATCCGCGACCGCATGATCGGCATCCTGCTCGGCGTGGGCTTGTCGGCAGTCGTCCACGCGGGCTTGTGGCCCGAAGCCGAGGGCGAAGGCCTGCGGCAGCGCTTGGCGGGGCTGCTACGGATGCTTAGCGAACAGCTCCGCGTCGAATCCGCGGTCGGATCAGAGGCTGGCCTGCGGTCATCCGAGCGGTATGTGCAAGGCTGGGCGGAGCTAGGCGACTGCGAGGCCGTGTCGGCAAGAGTGGCGCTGGAGCCGGGCTGGCAGCTCGGTGAGGGCGATCATGAAGAGTTCACCTTGCGCGTCCAGACCCTGCTGGCCCAAGCGAGGGAGATCTTGCTTGCCGCCGATGCGTTTAATATAGAGCTAAGTGATCTGCCAGGCCGGTTTCCCGCCGCCATCCGCGCCGCGGCGCTGGCCGTGCAGCGCCAAACGGCGGCATCGCTTGAACTGTATGCCCGCGGACTGACCGATCATCCGCAGGTCGCTACGCCGCCGCCGCGTATTTCGCTGCATGAGCTGACGACGCAGTGTGCGGCCGATGCTGCCGCTCACCTGTTGCCGGACCCACAGATCGCCGCCGAGCATCGCCTGCTCGCCCGCGCGAGGGTCTTGATCAATGAGGTAGCGAGTCTGCCGGCCTGGGGGCCGGCTCCGGCGAACGCCGGCTACCTATCGCAGGCATCGCCAGTATGACGGGCGTTTCCAAGCCATCTGCCTTACTCGTCCGTTGCGGGCTCGCGGCGCTGGCCTGCGGCCTGTCGGCCTGCGCGCTGATCCACGACAGCAGTAAACCGGCAGCGTTGATCGCGCCTGAGCAAGTCGACCTTGCCCGAGACATCCATCTAGCGCGCGACGGGTGGCCGCAGGCGCGCTGGTGGACGCGCTATGGCGATTCCCAGCTGAATGGGCTGATCGACTTCGCGCTCGAGCATGCGCCAAGCATCCTCATCGAGCGCAACCGGGTGGCGCAAGCCAGCGCACAGCTGGATGTCGTCAAATCCGGCACCCGCTTGCAAGCTCTGGTTCTGGGAATAGTCAATGAGGACCACGTCTCGGCGAACGGATTCCTAGGACCCTTTGCTCTCAACGATCCAGCGATCGGCACGACCGGCCCCTGGTACACGGAGGGCATTGTTGGGGTGGGAGCCAAGTATACGTTCGATCTCTGGGGCGCGGAACGTTCCGCAGTCGCCGCGTCCGTCGGCATGCGCAACGCGCAATTGGCGGAGCGTGCCGCGGTGGAACTGGAGATCGCCACCGATGTGGCGCAACTCCACTTCCAGATGCAGACGACCCTGCAGAAACTGGATCTACTGGAGCAGGCCCGCGATATCGCCAAGACCGCTGTGGCCGCACACGAGGCGCGTGCGGAGCGCGGATTGGAGTCGCAGACGCCGGCGGCCGAATCGCGCGCGCTATTGCTCCAGATCGAGCAGCAGATCAGCATGGCGCAGAGCGTGATCCAACAACTACGCGAGATCTTGCGCGCGCTGGTAGGCGCCCATGCCGGCGATTTTCGGCCGATCAACACGGCACCTCCGCCGACCGTCAACGTGGGGTTGCCAAGCCGCCTGTCTTATGACCTGCTGGCACGGCGGCCTGATCTACAGGTTATGCGCTGGTATGTGCAGGCGTCGTTCAATCGGATCGACGCAGCCAAGGCCGCCTTCTATCCAAACTTCGATATCAAGGCGTTCATCGGCTTCGACGCGCTGCATTTGAGCGATCTGACGCTGCACTCCAGCCGACAACTCAATTTCATCCCCGGGCTGTCGCTGCCTATTTTCGACGGCGGCCGCCTCAATGCGAATCTGCAGCATGTCCGCACGACGAGCAACACGTTGATCGAGCAATACAACCAGGCGGTCCTCGATGCGGTGCGCACCGTCGCCGTCGCCGCCACGCGGCTCGAAGCGCTCAGCCAACAGGAGCCTATGCAATCGGCGCGCCTGAGGGAAGTCAAGTTCGCCTACGCCAGTTCGGCAGCGCATGCCTCGCGTGGTTTGATATCTAGCGAGGGTGCACGAGAAGCCCGCCTGCCTGTCCTGGCGCAAGAGGCCGAATTGATCGACATCCATGGTCGCCAGATCGACCAAGAGATCAGCCTGATCAGGGCGCTGGGCGGTGGATTCAACGCAGAGGCGGTGAACGAATCGAAATGAATGCGACGCGTGCACTCACATTACACGGTCGATGGCGGCCTCACCGCTGCTTGAAAGCGCTTCCATCAAGACAATTGGGGCCTCATTTAGGTGGGTTCCCCGGATCGGGCCTCCGTTCGAAGACGTTCCAGATCGTGCCGATAGGCGTCGCCGTCACCATAGTCCACAAAGCTGCCATAGCGCGCGTGCACGCCGAGCACACGCCGCGCGTGCTTGATGGGGCACCAATACTCCTCCGTACGGGACGCGACTTCCCGGCTGTACGCGATCAGACCGTTCGCATAGGCGCAGTACTCGCAGTTGAGCTTCTCGATGGCGTTAAGATAGGCCAGTTGCCCTCGGTCGAATGCCAGATAATCGCTCCGGCGTACGCGTGGGATCCCATACACCGGGAAGCACACCGCCTGGTACACCATGACAAACAGATCCAGCAGCAGCAGTGGAATGATGAGTGCATAAATCGCCGGTGCAGTCAGAATCATTGCCGGGCGTGCACCGAAGACGTAGGTCAACAACCGCGCCTTCAGGAGGCGGTGCTTTGCAATTACGGCTTGTTCGAATTGCACGGCGCCGTCCTGCACTTTGTAGTTCAGTTCGATGCGTCGCTTGGCGATCGCGATTTCCAGCTGTCGCTCGAGGGCGCGAATCTCTCCGGAGAGTTGGGTAATCTCGTCGCGGGCCGTATCGGTCATATTCTAAAGCTTCCTGTGCTGCTCATTCGAATGCCTTGATTAACGCCTCGATCTCGGTCTCGAGCGCTTTGTCATGCGGGGTGACGGGAGGGATTTTGCGGTCTATGCCGAGCAACTGGTATACCGCCATTTGCGCCGCTCGGACGGAAAACTCCACCGTAAAGACCGTTTCATCCGGAATTTCGACGAATTGGCTGATGAACGCGAGGTTCTTCGAACCAGGAGGCACCGGCAACGGGCGATCACCACGCGCGCGCGGCATGAACATGCTGGTGATATAGGGCATTCGGCAAGGAATGCAGTTGGCCGAGCCGACAGTCTCCGGATCGAACCGCAGATGCCCACAGAGTTCCCGCAGTATCTCCGCTCCGGTGCAATCGGCCATCGCCTTGGGGACGAAATTTCCGATGCGATCCGGCGACAGTGCGTACCCCCAGAACACCTGCACATAGGCAGGCTGGTTTCGGAAGTGCGGCTGGTGCGCCAACACGATGGACATGAGCCAATTCGAGTCCTTGAACGTTACGAGACCGCCGGTGCCCGGCTCGTTTCCGGTGAACTCCGTCATCCGGTCGAAGAACGCGGGATCCTTCAGCGTCACCGAAAACGATTCCCACCATGACTGCGCGATGCAGCTGTTGAACGCCTTGGGATTTCCGAATGCCGGCCTACCTTCCGCCAGCTTCTCCCAAAGAGTCCAGCCAGTGCTATCCTGTTTGTTCCGTCGCGCGGGGGCACTCGTCATCGACCCCAGACTCGACGCGTCCGTCATGAAGCCGTTCTGGATGAAGACATAGTCGTCGTCGCTGACTCTCATTACTTCGAGGGCGCCCCGCTTGAGGCAGTGGATAGCCGTCACAATCAGCCGGTCAGCTTCGGTCCTGTGATCCACATCCGTAACCCTGCAGTCAGCAATGATGCGGACGCCTTGGGAGGCTAGCCACGCCTGTAGAGGCAAGACCAATGATTCATACTGGTTATAGATCGTTCGCTTGATTCCCGCGAGTGTTTCGATGCGCGAGAACTCCAGCATAAATCGGTGAAGGTAGCGCTTGAACTCCACGGCGCTGTGCCAAGGCTGGAAGGCAAATGTCGTGGCCCACATGTGCCAGAAGTTCGTTTCAAAGAACGGCGGCGACAGCCAATCGGTGATGCACGTACCGGCGAGAAGATCTTCATCAGCCTTTGTTAATTTCAGCAGTTCAAGCCGGTCTTGCATCGAGAATCCCATGGACTTCACGGGCACCCTCGCGCGGCGTCTATCGACGAGCCGTGCCATCGAGTGCGACTTGTACTTGCGGTTGAAGGCCACGGTCTCGTCGAAGACGCTCTGGCCTGCGTGCTGCAGTGAGGGGATGGACTTAAACAGATCCCATGTGCACTCGTAGTTATCGAATGTCAGCATGCGGCCGCCGCGCATTGTGTAGCCGCCTTCCGGATCCCCGGCGCCATCCAGACTTCCGCCCATGACCGGCGCAGCGTCGAGGATGCAGATGTTGCCGCCGGGCATGCCGGCGTCGCGGATCATGAAGGCTGCAGCGGACAGAGTTCCGATGCCACCACCGACGAGATAGGCCTGCGATTTCGCGTTCATGCGGTTGGCTCCTGGCGGTGGTAGTCGGCTCGAAGACTGGCGATTTGCGCGTCAATCGCCGCCTTGGCATCCCCTTTTTCCTTTGCCGCCTTCTTCTGCAGTGCCTCGACCTTCGCTTGCAACTCGCGCTTGGATTGTTCGGAGCGCGCCCGGCTCTGCTCTAGGCTCTTTTGAAGTCGCGCATTGAGATGATCGATCTTCGCCTGCAGCTTCGCTTTGCGATCGGCGCGCGCCTTGGCATGCTCAGCTTTGAGCTGATCGAGTTCGGCGCGTCGGGCGGCCGCTTCGCGCGACGATCGATCGCCCTCGACCGTCGTCCGCAGAGTACGAAATACCACTCCGCCGAGAGACTCCATGCGGGTGTCGACCGGTGTGACCCACTCTTCGCTCACGTCTGCCACGACCGCACATTTTCCGGGAGTCAAGGTCGTTGAAACGTCGGCGAGGAAGTCCGCATCGACGCCGGACGCATAAATATCGCCGATAAGACCGCTGATTGCGCCGACGGCGGCGCCGACGCCGAAGCCAATAGGTCCGGCCAGCAGCCCGATCAGGCTCCCGATCGCCGTACCACCGAACGTGCGGATCGGATACGTGTCATCGACACGCTTCGTGGAAACCGTGCCGTCAGCATTCTTCTGGATTACCGCTTGAGCGTGAATTGCGATGCTGCCTTCGGCATCGAGGTCCGCAAGCGCCTTAGCGCCTTCGTACGCCGCCTTTTCGTCCTTGAACACGACGACTAACATCTTTTCCATGCGAATCTCCCGAGTAAGTAGTGAATGGTCTTCCGATTCATTGAGCCGACCGCCTGCGCGTGCGCGATCATTAGTGTTGAGCAGCCGTGTACGGCATTGTAAGCCTTGTCGGCATTCTTGGCTTTGAGGCCGTCGAGACCGCCGGCGATGCTCATCAGCTTCTGTCGAAGTGCATCGCACCAATGATCCATCTCTAGGAAAACTGGCGCCGGAAGCGCCACAGGCCCAAGAGAAGATCGACGCAGCCGAGACCCGCTATGCCCGTCAGTTCCGGCCGGAGCATCTCGGCGGTTGCCCCGCGCAGGAGAATTCCGTAGGAGGCATCGGTGTAGAAATGCAGCGGCGAAATCGCCATCAACCGGCGAACCCAATCCGGCATGGCCTCGGGCGGCGTCCAGGCCCCCGAGAGAAAAATCATCGGCGCCACGACCAGAACGATCAGCAGGCTGGCTTGCGCCAGGTTCCGCGCGAAGGTCGCCACGAGCAGGCCAAGCGCCGAGGTCGTGAACACGTAGAGCGCCGTGACCGCGAAGAACAGCGTGATGCTGCCCTTGATGGGTACTCCGAAGATACCTTGCAGTACCAGGAACAGACTCACCGCCGTCAATCCCAGAATGACCAGCGTCATCGACAGCATCTTGGGAAACATCACCTGAAACGGCGTTAGCCTAGAAGCAGCGCAACCGATGCGGCGCGCACCGCGCGCGTCGCCTTGCCGGCACACCGCGGCGGCTCTAACCGACATCTATGCATCGCCGGCGCCACAGATTCACGGAAACCGAACATAGAGCCCGGGCGCATCCTGCAACGGCGCATAGGCCGCCGCCGCGTTTCCAATGGCAGGTGGCGGACCCCGTTCTGCGGAATGCTTCTCGAGCCAAGCGCTCCACTCCGGCCACCAGGAACCCGATCTCTCGGATGCCGCTTTCGCCCAGGCGTCGGGATCCAGATAGCGGCCGTCCTTCGGTTTCGCCATGACCTGGTAGCCGTGCCGCGAGTCGCCCGGCACGGATACGATCCCTGCGTTGTGGCCTCCCGAGGCGAGCAGAAACGTGACGTCCGTGTCGGTCAGGAATTGGATCTTGAACACCGACCGCCAGGGCGCGATGTGATCGTGCGTCGCGCCGACGGCAAAGACAGGAATCCGAAGATCCGCAAGAACGACCGGCGCCCCGGCCACGCGGTATCGACCCTCAGCCAAGTCATTATTGAGAAAAAGCTGCCGGAGGTACTCGGAATGCATCCGGTACGGCATACGCGTCGCATCGGCGTTCCACGCCATCAGATCGCTGGTCGCTGCGCGCTCGCCGAAAAAATACTCTTGAAGAATCCGCGACCAGATCAAGTCGTTCGAGCGCAGCATCTGGAACGTGCCCGCCATCTGGCTGGCGTAGAGCCCACCCTGCGCCCACATCATGTCCTCGAGGAACGCAACCTGGCTCTCGTTGATGAACAGCCGCAGTTCGCCGGCATCCTCAAAATCGACTTGCGCCGCGAATAACGACAGCGACTCGAGCCGCCGGTCGTTCTCGCGGGCCATGGCCGCCGCGACAACTGCCAGCAGCGTACCGCCGAGACAATACCCAACACCGTGCACACGCGAATTCGGTACGATCGATGTGACCGCGTCAAGGGCGGCGCCGACGCCAAGCTGCCGAAAGTCCTCCATGCCGAGGTCTCGATCCTCCGCAGTCGGGTTCTTCCAGGAGATCATGAAGACAGTGAACCCCTGTTCGGTCAGGAATTTCACCAGCGAGTTCTGCGGCGAGAGATCGAGGATGTAGTATTTCATGATCCATGCCGGGACGATCAGGATCGGCTCCGGATGTACGGTCTCGGTCGCAGGCAAGTATTGGATCAATTCGATCAGGCGATTCCGGTAGACAACTTTCCCTGGGGTGACAGCGAGGTTGCGGCCGACCTCATAGTCCTCTGTGCCGGCGGGTTTTTTGCCGTCGACCGCTCGCTGCCAATCCTCCATCAGGTTATGGGCGCCCCGCAGCAGGTTCGCCCCACCCTGTTCGAACGTCCGGCGCAGGAGTTCCGGATTGGTAAATAGAAAGTTTGACGGCGCAAACATGTCGAGGATCTGGCGCGATGCGAACTCCACGAGGTTCTGATGTTGCCGCGTGACGCCTCGCACGTCGGTCGTCGCGTTGTGCCACCACTGCTGTTGCAGCAGAAAACCCTGATACATCAGGTTGAACGGCCACTGCTGCCACGCGTCGCCGGCAAAACGTCGGTCCTGAGGCAGCGGTGTAATGCAGGGGTCCGTAGTCCCCTGACTGATCGCGCAACGATTGGCGTAGCAGGTAAATCGGAGGGCCTTGTGGGCCGCCTTTTCAGCGAGCCAAAATTGCTTCCCCGGCGAAAACGCGAGATGCACGATCCAGTCGGCATAGGCTCCGGCCAACGCAGCCGGTGAGAGGCCGAGAGTGAAGCGCGCCGCCATCGAGTGCACCGATCGATCCAATGCGTCGGCCAAAGCGCTCGATGCGAACCCACGGAGGTCGGAACTCTTGCTCAAGTCGCCGGTTGAAGGGGTCAACGGTTGTGTCCGAAGGCGCACGCCCGGCTCGTCAGGCTGGCCAGTGTGACGTTCGTTCAGATTACGCATCGTGTTCCTTTCAAGCCGACCTCGGGCGAAGCCTTCAGATCATGTACTGGCCGCCATTGGCGCTGATGGTGGAGCCCGTGATGAACGCCGAGTCATCACTCACGAGGAAGCCAGCGATGCGCGCAATTTCGTCCGCTTGTCCGAGCCGTCCAACCGGAATCTGCGCGATGATCCGGTCGAGGATTTCCTTCGAGACGGCCGCGACCATGTCCGTGGCGATGTATCCCGGCGCGATCGCATTGACCGTGATCCCCTTCGCTGCATTTTCGAGGGCGAGTGCCTTCGTGAATCCCAAAATGCCCGCCTTCGCGGCCGCGTAGTTGGCCTGCCCGAACTGCCCCTTCTGCCCGTTGATCGACGCGATATTGACAATGCGACCGAAGCCGCGCTCGCGCATCGACGGCACGATCGCGTGACATAGGTTGAAACACGAGGTAAGGTCGGTATTGATTACCTCACGCCACTGCGCGACGGTCATCTTGGGCAATGTCGCGTCCCTGGTGACGCCTGCATTGTTGACCAGGACTTCAATCGGACCGCCGAGCGCCTGCGTCACTTGTTGAACGCCCTCTTCACAGGCAGCGAAGTCGGCGACGTCCCACCGAAAGACCGGGATCCCGGTCGCGCCATGAAAGTCAGCCGCAGCTGAATCGTTTCCGCGAAAGTTTGCGGCCACCGTGTATCCGGCTGTTTTCAGGTGCCGCGCAATGGCGCCTCCGATGCCTCGGGTGCCGCCGGTAATTAGAACGTTTCTGCCCATTTAGATGTGAGTGTCCTCAAGCGAATGCGGACAGCGTGCACTCAAAGGTTTCCGCATCGTATCCGGAGTTTCCGCTAGCGGCTGCCGGACACCCGCCGATCCCGCAGCCGGCGATTTACGGAGGGCTTTAATCACCGAATCGCGCGTTGCTATTGCTTCTGCATCGTCATGCCGGCGTACTAAATGATTTGCTGCAGTCTGCGCTTAGCGCGGCGATCGCCAGCCGGACGCGATCGGCGGTCATCGGCAATCTATAGAGGCGCGCCCCGGTCGCGTCGAAGATGGCGTTGGCAATCACCGCGCCAGTGGTCGTGATCGGCGGCTCTCCTCCGCCCTGCGGCGCCAAATCATCATTCTTGACGAATACGGCGTCGATGCGAGGCACCCAGGAGAAACGCGGGATTTCATACGTGCCGAAATTTCGGTCAAGAATGTCGCCGCCCAGGAAACGAAGTTCCTCGGCCAAGGTGTAGCCGAGGCCCATGGTGATTCCCCCTTCGATTTGCATCCTGGCGCCCTCGGGATTGACGACGATCCCCATATCCTGCGCACACACCATGCGGATTACCTGCACCCGTCCGCTCGCGGCATCCACCTTGATTTCAGCCATCGTCGCAACATAGGTGCCGGCGTCGATGTTGCACGCCATGCCAACGCCTCGCTTGCTCGGTGCGGCGGCCGGCTGCCAACCGAAGGCATCGGCGGCTGCTTGCAGGACTCTGCGCATCCGGGGATCATTCAGGTTGCGAAGCCGGAAGGCGAGCGGATCCTCATCGACCGCTGATGCCATCATGTCGATTTGCGATTCGATGGCAAAGACATTCATGTTGGCGCCCGGTGCCCGCCATGGCCCGGTGGCAAATGGATGCAGAGAGGCCTGTGGCCCCGGGGGACCGTACGAAGCGCCGCCACTCGATCGAAACAGTACGTTGGGAATATCGTAGCAAGCCACGGCTCCGCGCTCGCCGGCCGAATAGACTACGGAGTCCCACAGCGCGATCCTGCCGCTGGTTTCGATCCCCGACACGATTTTCACCACGGATGCCGGATCGAAGGTATCATTGAAGAATTCCTCCGAGCGACTCCACGCCACTTGCACGGGCTTGCCGGTGATCTGCGCAAGACGCGCCGCTTCGATGGCTTGACCATCCGCACTCTTGCCGCCGAACCCGCCGCCGACAAACGGGGTGATCACGCGAACCTGCATCGGGTCCCATCCCAGAGCCTTGGCGATCTTATCCCGTGTGGGGAATGGGGTCTGCGTCGATGCCCAGACCGTTGCTCTTCCCTCCCTGATCTGGGCGATCGCCGCGTGCGGCTCGAGTGCCGCATGCGCCAAATACCCTTTTTTGTAAGTCGCCTCGAAGACGTGCTTGACGTTCGACCGCACCGCCGCCACATTGCCGCGCTTTGCCAGTGTTTTCAGTGTAGCGGCCTGCGATACAAGGCGTTCATGGATACTTTCCGGGTCCACCTTCGTTGCCGACCCTTGCCAGAGTGTTTTGATCCGTCCCAACGCATCCTCGGCGGCTTCGGGGTCGGTATGCAGCACGGCGACCAAGTCGCCGTGATTGATGAGCGTGATGCCGGGCAGATGTTCGACCCCGGAAGTGTCGAGCTGGAGTAATGTTGCGCCATGCGTGGGCGGACGTAAAAGCCGCGCATACAACATGCCCGGAACTCGGATGTCCGCCGCGTATTTTGCCGCCCCGGTGACTTTCTCCAACCCATCGAGCCGCCGGGGTGACGCACCCATCACTTGGAATTCAGAGGCGCTCCGTAGAATCGCGTCGCTCTGCACGGTGCGAACAATTTTCGCACCTCTGGAAAGCTCGCCGTAGCTCACTCGCCGGCGCGGCTGTCCCGCGACAAAGACCGTCCCATGCTCAACCAGCAGACTGTCCGGCGCTGCTCGCAGTTTTTGTGCAGCGAGCGCCACCAATTCGACGCGGGCTTGCGCTGCAGCAGCGCGCAGCACCGGCCCGAACATCCGAGTAGTGAGAGAGCCAAAGGTGCCCATGTCCGCGGGGCATTTGTCGGTGTCGCCCAGCACCATGTCGATCGAAGCGAGCGAAACCCCCAACTCCTCGGCGACCATTTGCGCCTGCGAGGTCAATACGCCCTGTCCCATCTCGATCTTGCCCGAAAACACCGCGACCCGGCCGTTCTTGCCGATCACGAGATAGGCGTTGTAATCCTTTGGGTAGACGAAGAGGCGATTGGCCCCCTCCTGAGCGAACAGCGCCGTAGGCCCGAGGCTCACGAACACGACGATGCCGCCGCCCACCATGTGAAAGAATCTGCGGCGACTCACCCCTGGAAAGGTACTCACGACGGTCCGCTCATCCGTCGTGCCGCCGATTCAATGGCGGCGACTATTCTTTGATGAGCACCGCAGCGGCACAAGTTCCGTTCCATGTGGGAGACGATGGCCTCACGCGACGGATTCGGAATCTCTCGCAGGAATGCCGCTGCGGAAAGCAACATTCCGGAAGTGCAATATCCGCATTGGAATGCGCCATGCTCAAGAAACGCTTGCTGTAGGGGATGGAGTTCACCGTTGTGGGCTAGACCTTCGATGGTTAGTACGCGTCGGCGCTCGATGTCCTTGAGGTGGATGAGGCAAGAACGTACGGCCTTGCCATCGACGGTCACGGTGCATGCTCCGCATACCCCCTCACCGCAGCCGTACTTGGTGCCGGTTAGGGCAAAGTCGGTGCGCAGGACCCACAGGACAGTACGCCCGTCGTCGGCATCTAATGTCACACGCCGGCCGTTCAGATCAAAGCTGATCGGGCGCTTCATAACGATTATCCCGTACCTGGTGAACTCATCGCACTGCCGCACGCAAAGTCGGCGTCCAGCCAGCGCGCAATCAGCTTACTGAGTTTTGCCCGCCGATCTATAGGTGGTATCCGAAGAGCGTCTCGAGACGTTTCCTAAGGTCGATCGGAGTTCGCTTCGTCGAATGCGCAAAATGCCTGGTGGAAATTAGCGGCATCATCGCTATCGCTCTGCCAAGCTCACGACAGCGTCGTGCCGAGCGCCGCGCCGATTCCATAAGTGACTGCGGCCGCGAGGCAGCCAAAGATCAACTGGCGAGCCGCCGAATACCAGGGACTGCGGCCGTTGAACAGCGAAGAAAGCACGCCCACGGCACAAAGCATCGCGCCGCTGGCGAGCGCACTGGCCGCGATAGCCGACGGTCCATGCATCCAGAAAAACGGCGCCACAGGAAAAATCGCGCCGGCGGAAAACAACGCAAACGACGTTGCTGCCGCACTCCACGGATTACCGCCTAATTCGGCGGGATCGATGCCGAGTTCCTCGCGGGCCAGCGTATCGAGTGCACCCTTCTTGTCCTTCATTATCTGCGCAGCGACGCGCTGCGCGTCCTCTTTCGGCATACCCTTGGCCTGAAAGATCAGGGCGAGTTCATGCTGCTCGGCCAACGGCGTCTGTTCAAGCTCCTCCCCCTCTCGAGCGATCTGCGTTTGCGCTAGCTCCCGCGCATTAGTCACCGAAAGCCATTCTCCGAGGGCCATCGAGCAAGCACCTGCCGCCAGGCCGGCCAATCCCGTCAGCAAGACCATTCTATTGCCGCTTCCAGCCCCGGCGATTCCCATGACCAAGCAGAAGTTGGACACCAGTCCGTCGTTCGCGCCGAGGATCGCGGCGCGTAGATTGTTACCCGAGGCGCCTCGATGCCACGGTTCGGCGCGGGCAATATCGGCGCCGGTTGTTGCGTCGCCGCTTGGGTTGGCCGCCACGGCCTGGATCACGGCCGCATGGCCGCGCTCCTCCGCAGAGATGGCATGCGCATCACTTTGGCCCGCGTACCTGTTCCGGTCGGCGAATTCCGCCGCCGCAACGGTCGGCAGCACAAAGCCTGGACCGAAATGCTGCGCTAATCTCGCGAGTAGCCGAGTGCGGAAGGCTGGAACGAACCGTTCATCCTGGACCCCGGCAGCAGCCAGTTTGTCCCGCCACAATTGGGCATGGCTGGACTCCGCCTGCGCCAATTGCAAAAACAAGTCCTTGCGTATGGGGTCTGTTTCCGCGGCGGCCAGCGCGGCATAGAGCGCCGCGCCGTTGAGTTCGTCGCGCAAATTGTTTCGATACCGTTTGATGTCGGAACTCATAGGGAAACATCCTACAAAATGAGTTGCATGCTGAGTTTTTAATCACCACTTCCGTATCAGCCACGCCAGTAGCGACAGCACCAAGCTCACGATCAACATCGTCGTGATCGGGATAAAGAGCTTGAACCCCGGCCGATCGATAACGATATCGCCGGGCAGATGAAACAGGTTCATCTTCTTGAGCCACGGCCAAAGCAGCCCTGCGATAATGAAAAATACGCCCAGCCCAATCAGTAGCCGCTTCATGGGCCCTCCCCCTTCTCGTAATTGCCTATCGCCCCTCCCTCACCCCATGGCCATCCGCGGCAGGGATACCCGAAATTCGCCTGCGAAAGCCACATCGCAAAGTATAGACTGTGGCCGCACGCACCAGTTGCCGCCTAAGACAATTCATGAGCGCCCCCCGAACATCCAGCGAAGACGCCAACGTACCACCACCCGGACGGCGCGGGGCACAGCCCCGTAGGACTTCGGCGGGTCAAATTCGGTACGCGTGAGATCGTGACTCAGGGCATCGCACCGGCTGTGTTGCAGTGCTAGCGGTCGACTGATGCGAACTTCTAGACGACGGGCCATGTACGTGGTGACGCATCCAGGAGCGTTTGCTTTGCGCGTCCTGCGCGCCTTCCGCGCGAACCAGGCGTTGCTGCTCGCGGGTGCCGTTGCCTACTACACCCTGCTGTCCATCGTACCGCTGCTGATCCTCATACTGATCGCATTGTCCGCAATCATCGACCAGGGCGCGCTGCTCGCCACGCTGGGACGGTATCTTGAGTTGTTGATCCCAGGACAATCCGCGGCCGTCGTCGCAGAATTGGCGCGCTTTTTGGATCATCGTGGAGTCATGGGCTGGGTATTGCTGGCGACGATGGTATTTTTCAGCTCTATCGCTTTCACGGCCCTCGAAAATGCGATGTCCGTGATTTTCGTGCATCGAGTCGCCACTCGGCGGCGCCACTTCCTGATATCGGCCATCATTCCTTATTGTTACATCGTGTTCCTGGGTTGCGGGCTGCTCTTGATGACGCTGGTGTCCGGGGCCATCCAGACGATCGGTGCGGAAAGCATCGAACTCCTCGGCCATCGCTGGTCGCTCCATGGGCTTTCAGGCGGACTACTCTATCTCCTGGGAGTCGGTGGCGAGGTCTTCGTGCTAACGTCGATCTACCTCGTCATGCCGGTCGGACCGCCGTCATGGCGGCACGCCGTGATCGGCGCCGTCAGCGCGACGGCGCTCTGGGAGATCACCCGCCACGTCCTGGTCTGGTACTTCGGCACCTTGTCGCAGGTCAGTGTGGTCTATGGGTCACTGACAACCGCCATCGTGGTGCTTGCCAGCCTCGATATGGCAGCGACCTTGCTGCTGCTCGGCGCTCAAGTCATCGCCGAGTACGAGCGCATCGGCACACCAGGCGAGCATGCGGCACCGCGATCGCTGCGCACCTAACAAGTTCCGAATCCACCGTTTACCGGACTACGCAGCGACTGATGATAATCAATGAGTTACGTAATTTTTAGAGAATCAAATTTATAAGGAAGCTGGCAATCATTCCTGAGGCAATAGCCGCTACGATGCCCCCGATATTTGCCGATTTACAATGCCGACAGATGGCGTACAAAGTCGGGTGAATGAGGCACTCGAAACGTCGTTTGAATGACGCAAGGTCGGCAAGCCATGATGCGCCTGATGAACGCAGGCTACTCCTGTTGATGGATCACAGCCTCGACTTCATAGAATTTTTGGGCAGTGATGGTTCAATTCACGGTGTTTCGAGCGCAATCACCTCCCTCGCCGGCTACGATCCGCAAGAATTGATCGGACGATCTTATAAGGACCTCCTCCACCCGGACGACTGTGCGCTCGCCGCTAAAGCCTTCTCGGAAGTCATGGCGTGCGGGCATGCAGGACCCATCACCCTGCGATATCGCGCCAAAACTGGCGCGTGGCGAACCATCGAGGCGCGTGCAAGAAATTACCTTGCGGATCCCGCTGCGCGGGGAATTGTGGTTGCAACACGCGACGTGACGGACCAGATTCGAGCAGAAAGCCTGTTGTCGGAAGCCAACATGGAACTCCACCGCCTGTCACAGCAGCTGCTTTCCGCCCAGGAAGCGGAGCGCAGCCACCTCGCCCGAGAGCTACACGATGACGTCGCGCAGATACTTACCGGCTTGAGTCTCCATATGACGGCGGGACGCAACTCCTCGGCGGGATCCCCGACCGGCAAGTCCGTCGAGACGTGGCTCGGGCTGGTCCAAGAGGCGCTCGATCGCCTGCGCGCTCTGATTGAAAATCTGCGCCCACCTGCGCTCGATCAGATCGGACTGATCGCCGCAGTCCGCGCACACATCGAACGTGAGCGGTCCATCACCGGAACGGACATACAGATCGATGTGGACGCGGACCTCGGCCGGCTGCCCGCCGACGTGGAACTGACATGCTTCCGCATTATTCAAGAGGCACTATCGAACGCGGTGAAGCACTCCGGTGCAAAGCTGCTGCGCGTTAGGCTACGACGCCTCGAGCACGCCCTGGAAATTACAATCGAAGATGACGGGAAGGGCTTCGACGCCGTGTCCACGAGAGCGCGCGCCGTCCGAGGCGGCAGCGTCGGACTCCTCAGCATGCGCGAGCGCGCGGCGCTCGTCGGGGGGCAGCTCGATGTTGTGTCCGCACCCGGACGCGGCACGGTAGTGCGCGCATTACTTCCCTGTTAGCTGCCGCGGGCCGTTCGTCGCGCGACGCCGTCCTGATCTGCCAGCGGGCCCCCCGTTCCGATGCACTAATCCTTCGGAGGCGCCTTGGTCCCACGCACCAGCAGCACTGGCACACGCGTCGTTCGGACGACGTACTCCGCGTCGCTGCCCATGACGAGACGACGAATGCCCCGACGTCCATGGGTACCGAGCACTATCAGATCCGCCGGCCACTGTTCCGCATACTTGGCGATCACCGCACCGACCGGCCCCATCGGACTCTCAACGCATTCGGGCTCCGCTTCGACACCTTGATTGCGCGCAATGCTCGCTGCATCGTTCAGAACGGTCTGACCATGCTCACGAAGATCCTTCAGCAATTCATCTGAAATCACCAGAGCATGACGACCGTCGGCGAGCAAATAATCATGTACAACGTGCAATAGTCGTAACGCAGCCTTTTGATCCTTCGCAAGAAGGATTGCATGCTGGAGGCCGAGCAGGCTTGTTTCGCTGCCATCAACAGGCACCAGAATATGGTTGTACATTGACTGCGCCTCCTTTTTTGTAACGCCGCCGAGAATATCGTACGCCCAGTGGCGGCCGACACCATAAGAGAAATTGCGTAATTTCAGTGCGTTCTGTGATAAAAATCATCGAAAGAATGCCGAGATCGCAGTAACTTATCGATATTAAGGAGCCTATGTGCGAAATCCAGCGGCGCAACCAACATTCTCGCGGGGGACGAGACTCCTGGCGCTCCTGCTGCTCGCGTGCCCCGCTTACTTGCCGCGGGCCGGTGAGGTGTACAAATCGATCGATGCAGAGGGTCATGTCGTGTACTCCGACCGGGCTCCCACATCCACGGCGCAGAAGTCCGTTGTCCGTGTTGATCAGCCCGACCCCTCGGAAGTCGCACGGCTTGTAAAAGAGCAGCAGATTCTGAAGGCCGAGGAAATCCAACGCAACCGCCAAAAAAACGCGGACGACAAGAAGCAGGCTCTACAGGACCACGAGCATCAAGTGCAATGCGACAATGCTCGCAACCATTACTATTCGATGAAGGATGCGCGACGCATCTTCCAGCGAGATGCCGACGGCAATCGTATGTACTACACGGATCAGGAAGCCGATGCAAAACGCGAAGAAGCCAGACTTGCAATGGCGGCGGCTTGCGGAACGTGACCTACCGCCATACATCCAACATTACGGAAGTATTGCGACTTGGCCGGAGGAACGGCTGTTGGATGACAGCGCTGGCTGCTGTTGCTCTCACCTTACCCAGCACGCCGCCGATGGCACAAACAGCCTACAAGTATCGGGATGAAAAAGGACAATGGGTATTTACCGATGAGGCGCCCGCGTCGGCCGCGTCCGGCGAATCCTTCAGTCTCGCGCACGACAACAGTACATTAAACGTCTCCGTCATTCGCAGTGACGAAGCCGAATCGACGCAATTGATCGCCATCAACGATTGCCTGTGTGTTGTCACGTTTCAAATCTCGATCGCCCAGCCCGGCTCGGGAGCCATACCCGGCAGCGCCGGCTATCGGGCAACTCTAGAGCCGAGAACCCGACGAACTCTGGTGCGAGTGGCGCGCACGGACGCGCAGAGTTCAGATCTGCGATATGCCTGGAGAGTCGCTCTTGGATCACCCGATGCCCTCCACAATCCCGAGCGCCCGTATCGCGTGCCTTTTGGCGTGGGTTCGACCTATTTGATTTCGCAGGCGTATCCGAGTCGAATTACCCACACAACCGCCGATAGTGAGTACGCCGTAGACTTCGCGCTGCCCGATGGGACGCCCGTTTACGCGGCCCGAGAAGGCACGGTAATTAATGCACGACATGACTCATTTCGAGGCGCTATTGCTCCGGTCATGCTCGACCAGGCAAATGTCGTGGAGATTCTGCACAGTGACGGAACGATTGGCATTTACGCCCACCTGCATTGGGATTCGATCCGCGTGCGAATTGGCCAGTATATAGCGCGCGGGCAGTACATCGCCGACTCCGGCAATACCGGCTTCTCGTCCGGACCGCATTTGCATTTCGCCGTCGTGAGAAATGCTGGTGGCACGAACGTATCAGTCCCAATTCAGTTTGCCGGATTGGCGGGAATTGCCGCAACGCCCGTAAATCAAATGCCCTGGACGGCGTATTGAAGTCAGCGTGCGCCGACGCCCGCAAACCATCCACCGTCACGAGTCCATCACCCATTCGTCACGCTGCCGTCGCACCGCTGTCAAAGACCGCCCGTACGATGATGTCTAATCAAACTTGAGGTGACTGCAATGGATATCGAAGCCCGCTTACGTGCGCTTGAGTCACGATATCGACAAGCACTGAGCGCCTCGGTCTCCGCCAAAGCACACTACCTCGCACTGCTCGACGAACCGAATTCCACTCCCGCCTCCATCAAACGAGCACGGATACAGTGGGAGAAGCTCGACGCACGCAAACGCGGAATCGCCGCCCGCATGGGCGAAATCGAGGACCTCGAACAAAGCCTGATGGTCTAGTGACAGCGCCGAGCGGGCCGATTACCGTGTCTCGATCCCCGAGCGGGCACCCTTCAAACGCGTCAAGTATTCCCGCCGCGGCTTCCGGCGCGACCATGCTACGGCAACCCGCGGCTTCTTTCTAACGGCCGCTCGCGCGCTTTTCCTCGCATTGATATTTTCCGCTGTTAATCCGATCATCTGGGCTCAGCCCCCGGCAGACGGGTACCAGACCAAAATCGGCCGATCAAAAACGAGGAACTCCACCATGGACTCGCATGTGTACAAGACGATTCAAATCACTGGCAGCTCGACCTTGGGCGCGGACGACGCGGTGAAGATTGCAGTGGAGCGCGCAGGAAAGACCGTTCACAATCTACGTTGGTTCAAGGTAACCGATACCCGCGGTTACATCGAGAGCGGTAAGATCGCCAATTGGCAAGTCACTATCGAACTTGGCTTCGCGCTGGACTGATCTTTCGATGATAGGCACGGCGAACGACGCGTCATCATCGTAATCCCCTCCTCTTCGACGATCGACGACGGTCGGGACGGTCGGCTATCTGCGCCGCCACGAAACGTGCCGCTCAATGCGGTAGCCGTGCTGACGGGAAGTGTACCGACCGTCGCCAAGACTTGATTGGAGGTCGTGTCAATGGCTATGAGCGAAGCGGCATCTTAACGGCTTGTCGGGATCTGCGCGCTGCGCGGGTCGAGCGCCAGCTCTCGCCGGTATACTTGGGCGCGCGCCACGTAATGTTTCGCGATCCCTTCGATCATCGCCCGGTCGCGCTCGGTAACTTCGCGCACAATTTTTCCCGGCATGCCCATCACCACAGAGCCGTCGGGGATGACCTTGCCTGGCGGCACCATGGCGCCGGCCGCTATTAGGCAATGACGTCCGATGCTCACGCGATCGAGAATCATCGCGCCGTTCGCGATGAGCGTTGAGTCTCCCACCGTGCAGCCGTGTAGCAGCGCGCGATGGCCGACCGACACGTTCGAACCTAAATGCACGGGCTCACCTTCGTCCGTATGAATGACGGTGCCGTCCTGAATGTTGGTTCCGTCGCCGACCATGATCCAATCATTGTCGCCGCGAAGCACGCAGTTGAACCACACGCTCGCACCTACCCCAAACCGAACGTTGCCGATCACGCAAGCTCCGGGCGCGACATAGTATTCATCATTAATCGTTTGAATTCTTTTGTCGCCAAGCGAATAAATCACGCTCACCTCCGCTACTAGCTGCCTAGCTTACGACAATCGCACGTCCAGCGCCGAACGAGGTCATGCTTTGAGCTGAGCACCTACCCGGAAGGAGCGCGCTGATCCACGCACGCACCATCATCTCGCTCCACAGCGCCCAGCCTTTCTCCCAGCCATACGCCTGGAGCACGATTTCCATGAGCGGCGGTGCGAAGCCGACCTTGACCGACGACGGCAGGGCGATTTGCCCGGCAAATCGCGGGTCGGCCAGGTCCGCCCGGTCCGACCGGCGGGGTCGATTCGCGAAACGGTGCTTGATTTCGATCGAATGCGGGTCGACGTCATCACTACGGGTGTCTGTTCGCATGCGGCGCTCCTCTGCGCTTTATCTGCGCTGGGCGAAAGCGGGCTTCGCCTAAGAATGTGCGGGTTTCGCCGGCTGAACTCCGGGATTAGTGGTCGCCTGGAGACGCCAACCGTGCGACGTTCGGCGCCGTGGCGTATCGGTGCGTAGGCGGCCGCCCGCTGATCGATCAGTCGCCGTCGTTCCGCGGCCGTCACTTGTCGAGTGTCCGCCTTGAGCAAGCGTGCCGCGAAATGCGCCACTTCTTCATCGCTCAATGGAGCATTGGCCGGGACGCCCAATTGCTTGATCGACACTTCGAGGGGCACCTGCCGCTGCCAGTCGGTGAACGTGTTGCGGACCAAAAGCACTCGGGCGTTTTCGTTGGTTTGGATATGGTTGTCGCGTCCGTCAGGGGGCGTGCTATTCACGGTGATGGTGAAGCTACCATCGGACCTGAGAATCTCCATATCGACTACCTCCCAGTTTGATGGTGCTCCACCGCGAGGCTAGCGTTGATCGACGCGCGGCCGCCAATAACTTTCGCTGCTCATCTCATGACTTCTCTCGCACATAAATAAATTCGATAGCGACATATCGAGACAATCGTAGTCCGATCATGAATCTGCAGTTAACTTGAAGGCTCTTACACGTTGAAGGGATGTTTCTATGTTGATTAACTCTCGTGCCGTTGCTGCGGTAACGACATGGGCCTTCGTTGTCTTGTCGAGTCCTGTCCCGTCACACGCGACTGACACGGCCGATGCGGATGCGGGGGATTTTGACGGACGCGGCGGCATTCCAGAGGTCGTAGTCAGCGCGCGGCGACGCGCGGAGAACGCACAGGACGTGCCCATACCGATCACGGCCTTAACCGGCGGTTCACTCGAGGAAGCCGGGCAGTTCCGGCTCGAGGACTTGAATGAGAGGTTGCCGAGCCTCAACGTGCAGTTCGCGAACCCCCGCCAATCCAGTATCGCGGTGCGCGGCCTCGGCAACAATCCGGCCAATGACGGCTTGGAATCGAGCGTCGGGGTGTACCTCGACGATGTCTATTTGGGTCGGCCCGGCATGGCCAATCAGGATCTCATCGACCTCGATCAGGTGTCACTGCTGCGCGGACCACAGGGGACTTTGTTCGGTAAGAACACCACGGCCGGTGTGCTCAATTTGACGAGTCGGGCCCCCAGTTTCACGCCGGACGGCGTGGTCGAGACCTCGGTCGGGAACTATGGCTATTACCAGGTTCGCGGCGCGCTGTCAGGGCCGATCGACGATGATATCTTGGCGGGTCGGATCTCATATGCCAAGACTTCGCGAGACGGCTACATCGACGACGTGACGGACGGGCGGCGACTGAACGGCGTCGATCGTCAGGGTCTTCGCGGCCAGTTGCTGTTCAAGCCGAACGAGGCCTTCTCGGTGCGGGTGATCGGCGACTATGAAGAAGAGGATTCCGGGTGCTGCGTCGCCGTGTTGGCGAACCTGGGCCCGAACAACGGGGCCTTGTTGAAGAGCCGATTGGCGGCGGCCGATGCCACCGAGATCTACGATCCGAATTATCTGTCGACGAGCATCAACGACCCCCAGTACATGGATGTCCGCCAGGGTGGTGGCTCGATCCAGGCGAATTGGCGCTTCGACAGCGGCTTGAACCTGACCTCGATTACGGCCTACCGATCGTGGCACTTCTTGCCGACGAACGATGCGGACAGCACCAGTGCGTCCGGCATCATCAACGCCGGCCAGGAGGTGCACGATGAACAATGGAGCGAGGAAATCCGCCTGGCTTCGCCGTCGGGAACGGCAGTGGACTGGGTTACCGGACTCTATTACTTCTATCAGGACCAGAGCAATCTGGCCTTCACGCAATACGGCCCGCAAGCCCATGTCCTGTACGGATTGCCCGCCTTTTACAACAACGCGTATTCCAAAGTGCTGTCGTATCCGAAGACCGACAGCTACGCGGCGTTTGGGCAAAGCACGTGGCGCGTGACGGAGGCGTGGAGTCTCACGGCGGGCCTGCGTGATACCCAGGAGGATAAATCGAGCCAGGTCGAGCGCGCCGCGCCAAGCGGCGCGGCCGGTATCGGGTTGGCATTGCCAGCGTACGAGTCGGGCGATCTGAAAGTCAGCAACAACAACGTCTCGGCACTGCTCAGCCTCGGCTACAAGTTCGATCCGAATCTGCTCGGTTATCTCTCCGCATCGCGCGGCGCCAAGGCGGGCGGCATCAACGAGACGGTGCCTGCGGCCGGGTTGAGCGCCGCCTCGCTCTACGTGGCGCCGGAAATAGCCAATGACTACGAGTTGGGACTCAAATCGACCCTGCTCGATCAGCGCCTGTTGTTCAACATCAACCTGTTCTTGACCGACGTCAAGGACTACCAGGCGACGCAGCTCGAACAATCCACGCCCGGCGTCTTCGTGCAGGAGCTGTCGAACATCGGCGGCGTGCGCACGAGCGGGATCGAGACGGAATTTACGGCCAAACCCGTCGATTGGTTCGGCTTCGACTTGAACGCATCCTACAACGACGCGGTGTACACCTCCTATGCGAATGCACCGTGTTCGGTGGAGGCAACCCTCGCGGGCAAGGTCACTTGCAACCTGACCGGGCAACCGGTGGTCGGGGCGCCCAGGTGGGTGGTGAACCCGGACATCAACGTGAGCCAGCCGGTGGGCGCCGGCGTGAGTGCCTACGGGCTCGCCGGCTACTCCTGGCGATCCTCTTTCTTCGGCACGTCCGACAACTCGAAGTACGGGATCGTCGATGAATATGGTCTGCTCAATGTGCGGCTGGGGCTGCGCGGCGACCTCGGATCGAACAAATGGGATTTCGCGCTGTGGGCGAACAATGCCCTCGATAAACGGTATCTCGTCGGAGGACTGGCCGGCGCTTCATTCCGGGCCTATTCGTTGTATCCGGGCGCCCCGCGTTTCTGGGGCGCCACCATCCGGGTGGAATTCTAATGGGCAGCGTCGCGGCGGGAGTGATGACCGGAGCTTCAGCGCGGCGGCTCCGCGGCTGGCTTGGCCGCTCGATCGGGTGGGTCGTACGCGAACCGTTCTTTCAATTCATTGCCCTGGGTGCAATGCTGTTCGCGGCCAGTGAATATCTCGAAGCGCGCTCGAATTTTGCTCGGATCGATATCAGCCGCGCCCAAGTCGAGGGGATCAAGAACAACTATCGGCTCCAATATGGCGCGTCGCCCACAGCGGAGCAATTGAATGCGCTAATCGATCAATTCATCAAGGAGGAGGTGTTCTACCACGAGGCATTGAGGCTCAAGCTAGATCAGGACGATGAAATCATCCGCCGCCGCTTGGTGCAGAAATACGAATTCCTCCAACAGGATCTGGGTACTCCGCAAGATCCGTCGGAGGCGGATTTGCGGGCTTTTTATCAATTGCATGCGAAAAATTATGAGATCCCCGAACGCCTGACATTCAGTCACGTGTTCTTTTCCATCGATCGCAGCAATGACAATGACGCCAAGGCTCGCGCCGAACGAGCCTTGGCAGTCTTGGATCATGAAGGAGTAACCCGGGCGCCCGATGACGGCGATAGCTTCCCGGGCGCAGTCGACTACGCCGGCGCAACACCCACCCAGGTCCGTCGCGCCTTTGGGTCCGGTTCGCTTTCCGACGAGGTGTTCAAGATCGCACCGGGCCATTGGACGGGTCCCTTCCGCTCAGGGTTCGGCTGGCATCTCGTGTATGTGGCGACCCATGAGCCGGCCGGCGTCGCCGCGTTCGACGATGCACAAGATGCCGTGCGGCGTGACTACGTCGACGCCGCACGCGGCACTCGAAATGCCGAGGCGCTCGAGCGCCTCGAGGCGCATTTCACCATCGTGCGTGAGCAGTGATGCTGCGCGCTGCCGCAAGAATCGTCGTTGCTGCGCTGCTGCTGGCCGGCGGAATGGGTTCGCTTGGCGCCCACGAGATTCGGCCGGCGTATCTGCAGATCACGGAGACCGCCGATCACCATTTCGACGTGTTGTGGAAACAACCCAGCGTGGGTACGCAACTGCTGCGCCTGGTTCCCCTGGTGTCGAATGGCCTGTTCGATGACAGGCCGGCCGAGGAGTCGGTGGCGAACAGTTTCCTCGTCCGTCGCTGGACCCATCTGGCGGTGACCCGCGACTCCTTCGACGGCGCGACCATTCGCATCGACGGCTTGGAATATACCATCACCGATGCGTTGGTCAGCATCAGCTTTGCCAACGGTCAGGACATTCAAGAAATCTTGAGACCCCGCAGTCCCAGCCTGGTGGTGCACCTCACCGGCACCGGCAAGGTCCCCGTGCCCGCCTATCTGCTGCTTGGTATCGAGCACATCTTGACCGGCTTCGATCACTTGAGTTTCGTGCTGGGCCTGTTGTTATTGGTGAGATCGCGCCTCACGTTGATTAAGACCATTACCGCCTTTACGGTCGCGCATAGCCTTACCCTGGCAGCCGCCGCGCTGGGGCTGGTGCACGTCAATCCGTCGGTGATCGAGGCCCTGGTTGCCTTCAGCATCGTGTTCGTCGCCGTCGAACTGGTACGCGCTTATCGCGGCCAATACGGGCTCACGGCTCGATACCCGTGGCTGATCGCCTTCATCTTCGGTCTATTGCATGGCTTTGCGTTCGCCGGGTCTCTGGCACAGATCGGTCTGCCCGAGCACAACATTCCGTTGAGTCTGTTGCTGTTCAACATCGGCGTGGAAATCGGCCAGCTCTTGTTCGTCGGGGCGGTTCTCTTGCTGATCGCGCTGTTGCATCGTCTGCCGCGGCGCTTGCCGCATTGGACCACCTGGATACCACCCTATGCGATCGGCGGACTTGCCTCGTTTTGGGTGCTTCAACGCCTGCATTTCCTCACACAATGAAACCAAGGGGATTCTCATGAGACCAGCCATACATTGCAGTGGACTCCTCGCGCTTGCCACCATCGGCGCAGCTCTAGGCGCCGCCGTCCACGCCGACCCGGCAGACCGGCAGGCGTATTACGGCGATCTGCATCTGCATACCTCCTACTCGTTCGACGCCTACGTCTTGTTCGGTGCGAAAGTCGACCCGGACGCGGCCTATCGATTCGCGCGCGGTGAAAGTGTCGATTTCCTGGGCGGCACCGCCAAGCGCAACGAACCGCTGGATTTCCTCGCCGTGACGGATCATTCGGAGAACATCGGCGTGTTCAACTCGCTCGACGACCCGAACAGCGAGTTCTCCAAGAGCGAAGTGGGCAAAGCGTTCAAGGCCAATCCCGTCAAGACCTTCTTCGATTCGATCTTGAGCGGTAAATTGGCCAGCGGCAAGATGCTGGAAGGCGTAAATAACGCGAAAGAGTTGTCGCAATCCGCGTGGGCCCGAGAAATCGAAGCGGCGAATCGCAATTACCGTCCCGGCTCTTTCACGACCTTCATCGCGTATGAATGGAGCTCCATGCCGGACGGCCAGAATTTGCACCGCAATGTAATCTTCAGGGGCGATAAGGCGCCGAATCCGTTCAGTTCAGTCGACTCGCCCAAGCCGGAAGATCTATGGAATTGGCTGGATAAGATTCGCAAGGACGGCTACGAGGCCCTCGCGATTCCGCACAATTCCAATGCCAGCAACGGGCTCATGTTCGATTGGAACGACAGCAATGGCCGCCCCATCGACCAAGCGTACGCCGAACAGCGCGCAAGCGACGAGCCGCTTGCCGAAATCGCGCAGAACAAGGGCGCATCGGAAACCCACCCTATTCTTTCTCCCAACGACGAGTTCAGCAATTTCGAGTTCTACGATCATTTGTTGATTTCTCAGAAGAAGAGCAAACCAGAGGGCAGCTACGTACGCGACGCGTTGGGCCGCGGACTTGAAATCTCGCAACGTACCGGCGGCGCTAATCCCTACAAATACGGCATCATCGGGGCGAGCGATTTTCACAATGGCCTTAGTACCTCCAGCGAAGAAGCCTTCGTTGGCACCTTTGGCGGCATAGACCCGACCCGACCGTTGCCAAGCACCACCGATTTCTTCAAGAACTATGACGAGGCTCGCAAAATCGTTGCGGCGAATCTCTATGAAACGAGCAGCGGTAACCTCACCGGCGTTTGGGCAGAACACAACACGCGTGAAGCGATTTACGATGCATTCCGCCGCAAGGAGACATTCGCCACGTCCGGCACGCGGCTGAAGGTGAGATTCTTCGGCGGCTGGGTTTTCCCCAACGCAATAATCAAAGAAGCACAATGGGTCAACCGCGCTTACGCCAAGGGCGTGCCGATGGGCGGCGATTTGCCCGTCAAACCTTCGAGTGTTGCGGCGCCGAGGTTCATCGCCTGGGGCGTCAAAGATCCGAATGGCGCAAACCTTGACCGGCTGCAGGTCATCAAAGTCTGGCTCCAGGACGGTAAGCACGTCGAGCGAATTTACGAACTCGCCTTGTCGAACGGCCGCAAGGTCGATTCCCGAACCGGTAAGGCTCCGGCAGTCGGCAGCACCGTCGATCTCGAGAACGCAACCTATAAAAATAGCATCGGGGCGACCCAACTTTCCGCCGTGTGGCAGGACCCGCAGTTCGATCCTCGAGTACCGGCCGCCTATTATTTGCGAGTCCTCGAAATTCCGACGCCACGGTGGAGCACGATCGTTTCGGTCAAGCGTGGCGAGCCACTGCCCGCGGACGTTCCGGCTACGATCCAGGAGCGCGCGTGGTCATCGCCAATCTGGTACGTACCGGGAAAAACGAGTCAACGCTTGGCGTACGCTGTGCGCTAGCAGGCTAGCGTGCGCTTCCGTTACCGTGCGGTCGTGGTCTTCGAACCGTCACGGCCATGACGGCGCATCTGTCCGGCTCGGCTCTCATGGCCTTTGCGGTTATCGGCCCCGTCCGCCAACTGAAAAGTCGATCGCTGAGGACTGCGCGCCGGTCTTTTGGCCAGGCAGCGCGTGAACCGCGTTTGCAAACTCTGGTGCACTGCCGGCGATACTGCGCCGATCCGGATCCACTCGAGCACCATCGCATCCCAATCCGCGTCATTCGCATGACTGTCCTGTCCCATTCCCTGCGTCAGTCTCTGCACCTGATACTCCCGGCGGAGTGCCTCGTCCTCGGGTGGCGTGAGCGTCTCGCTGTGGATTTCGCAGCGAATGCATAACATTCGCAGCGCCTTCTCACGCGCCTCGCTGTCCGATTCAGACAGGGAGCCAGCTCTCGCCAGGGTCTCTTTGACCGCCTGAAGACCCCCTTTCGGCCAGTGTTGAATACTCGCAATGAAGGTCTCGGCGGCTTGCTTCAGAGTCTCCTGCTCGGAAGCCTCTGCATTTCGCAGTACCGCCCATTCGCATGCCCGTATGTGTCGACCGGCTTCGAACAGATTCGTGACTGATCGCTCTGCATCGCGCAGGTGCTGCTGCGTCATATGCGCCTCACACAACCTAAGGGCACGCTCGAACCGATCTTGTAGCCCGCGCGTTTCAGCCCTCGGCAATTCATCAAGCGCATCAAACGCGGTACGCAACTCGGAGATTTTTGCACCGCTCTCGAGCAGGGATGCCCCCGACAACGCTGCGACCCGCTCCACCTCTTCGCACAACGCCACGGCTTTTACCTTCGTGGCTTCAAGCCCGGCGGTGTATTCCACATAAGCCTGCTGGCGTTTTTGATAAACCGCATCGCACAGCTCACGAAATTCACTCCACAACGACTGATCCTGATCGCGCGGTGCCAAACCCGTTTCCTTCCACAGGATTTGCAGCCGCTGCACGGCCGCGATAGCCTCGCGGCCATTTTCTAGAGTGAGCAAATGCCGCGCTCGTTTGATGAGAGACTGCTTATCCGCCGCGTTGCGCTCATACCACGCATCGAGCCTTGCCTGCAGCCGTCCCATCGATCCCTCAAAATCCCCCTGAACAGCGCGGCTGGCTTCGCGGTCCACGGGGAAATACTGTCGCCACTCCCGCGGCGCTTCACGCGACACGCTCGCCATTAGGCGCCAGTCCGGATTTTCCCCGTCTTGAGCCGTTTCAAACGCCCTCAGCCGCTCGAGCAACGCCTTGCGGCTTTCCAGATTCTCCAGTCGCAGCTTCGCCTGCGCCTCGAAGTATTCACGACAGGGTTGATACGCGGCCGTTGAAGCGCGGTGAAACCGCTCCCAATCCGCCGGTGCGTCGCTCACGATCCCTTTGCTGATCGTTCGCCATTCCTGCTGCAAAAACTTGATGCGCTCGGAAAGGACCTTGGGTTCTTCCATCGAGCCGATAAGCGCTTCCATCGCCTCGATCAGCTCGATGCGCTTGGGCGCAACGGCATAGTCCTTCCACTGCCTGAGCTCATTCAACTTGTCATCGAGCTGCTGCAAATGCCGCATGAGATAGGTCGGCACTTCAAGCGCGGGCGGCAACTTCCCCTCTATCGCACGGCGCAGCCCTGCCGCCTGTTGCGTATTGCCATCGCTCAGCGCGCCATTCGCCTTCCGGATCAAACCGAAAATCTGGCGAAACACCTGCTCCTCCGCTGCCCGCTTCTCCGCGCGCGCGGTCTCCTCCGCCTCACGGACTGCGGCCGCTTCTTTCCGAAGCCGTGCTTCCGCGTCGGCCTGTGCCAAGGCTGCCTCTTGAGCCGCCCGATGCGCGCGCTCGCGTGCGTCATGGGCGGCCTGCTGAGCCGCTTGCTGAGCGGCCTGCTGCGCAACGTCGCGCATATGTCCCGCGATGACTTCCCTGCAGGCATCGATCGCTTGCTCGCCACGTTGTCCGATGGTCGCATCCGGCCGCGTGCTAAGCGAGCGCCACCGAGCATTGAGTTGCTCAAAGGTGGAGGTGTAAAGAGCGTCATAGATCCGATGACTGTGCCGCTCGAGCGACGCGCAGAGCGCACTGATCTCGCTCGCAATCTCCGCCGCCTTCCGATCCTCCGCATGCAGCGCATCGCACTTTTGCTTGAGGATCTTGTAGACATTCTTGTCCTTGCTGCGAACCTGCTTCAGAAGCTGTCTGAGCTGCGCGGGCTCTTCAATCGCCTGCGCCGCCAACTGCCGCAATCGACTGGACGGACTTTCCACGACGAGCTGCGCGACTTGAGCCGGATCATCGATCGAGGCAAGCGCCTGCGGCAGGCGACTGCTGTCCTTACACAGCGCCGCCACGGAGAACATCACTGAGTGATTTTCCACCTGATCGCAAAAGCCGGCGAAATCGATGGACCCCTCATCGATGAGCTGAGCCATACGCGCCCGCGCAGCCTGTTCCAGAGCAGCGGGAAGAGCGGCTGAAACGCTATCGGCGAGACCGGACAGTCCGGCAAGCCTGCGCAGAGCGTCTCCGTCAGGCAGCTTGTGAATCGCCGCGACACGCAAACCCTCTTCATCGGCGCCAAGCGCGGTACCAAGGATGAGATCGGCAGGTCCCGCGTTCAGCATCGCGATACGCTCTTGCAGGGTCGGCGGTGATGGCGGTACCTTGGGAAAAAGGCGCGAAAACAGCCTCATCGAACCACCCTACTTATGCCGATGCCCAACTGGGCCACGACCCAAGTGTCTCGTAAGTACATGAATTTCATCTAGAAAATGCCTTTTTTTTCTCGCCAGTGATCGTCGGTAAATTATACTGCTCCACTGAACCCGCGCGCGTTTATTGTCAACCGGCCATTGCCGGGCTGCCGCTTCGATCCCATCCAGGATGCGCTCACCGATGCGCCGGCTCGCTACGATCCCGAGCGATCTGAGTTCGTTCGCCGTCGAACTCTGGAACACGCACAAATTACGGCACGAGCAACCTTGATCAATGCGCGGTCGCTCTCCCCGCCATGCATTGTGATGCGGTTATTCAGCGCGGGATGAAGTCGCCGCAGACACCTTTAAAGGTGCAAATAACATCAATGAGGGTACAGAATGTCGCTAATGAAGGATGCCGACATCGATTTTCACCGAGAAAATGCCCGCGCTAAGCGGGGGGCTGCAACGCGCACTCGGGGCATGATATCAATCTCGTTGCAGCCGCCACACCACACTCCACTGGAACCTTGTTGATGTCACCAAACTCTGTCGAAGATTCATCAAACCCGGCACCGACCATCAAAACTCCGTCAAGGGCTGCTGAGATCAGCCAATGGCTCGACTCCTATATTCACTTGTTTGGACTGCGCGGTAAAGGCTTGGCGTTGATTCTGGGCCTAATGGCCATCGCATGGATCAGTGCCGGCATCTACAAGGTACAGCCTGACGAGCAAGGCGTGGTTCTGCGTTTTGGTAAATGGGTCGAAACCAGTAGCTCCGGCCTGCACTACCATCTACCTTACCCCTTTGAAACCGTACTGCTGCCCAAAGTTACCCAAGTCAATCAATTACAGCTCGGCACTGCCCGCCTGGCTGCGGCCGGCGATGGCACCGCTGATGCCTCGCATGAGCGGCAGATGCTTACAGGAGACGAAAATATTGTGGAAGCCGATTGTGCTGTGTCTTGGCGTATCAAGGATGCCGGCAAGTTCCTGTTCAAGGTCAACAACCCGGAGGCTGCACTCAAGGTAGTGGCGGAAAGCGCGCTGCGCGAGATCATCAGCCGTACGCCGATTCAGGCCGCCATGTCGGACAAGCGCCAGCAGGTCGCCGAACAAACCAGAGATCTGCTGCAGGCCCTGCTTGACAGGGCAGATTCCGGGATCTTGGTTACCCAGGTGCAATTACAACGGGTCGACCCGCCGGTGGTCGTCATCGATGCCTTCAACGACGTGCAACGCGCTCGCGCCGACCAGGAGCGCACCCGCAACGAAGCGGAAGCTTACGCCAACGACATCATTCCACGGGCTCGCGGGGAGGCATCGCACATTGCCCAGGAGTCAGAGGCCTACAAGTCGCAGGTGATAAATCTGGCCCAAGGTGACGCCACGAGTTTCCAGTTGATCTATGCGAGCTATGCCAGGGACAAGGATGTCACGGCCTGGCGGCTTTACCTCGAGAGTGTAGACGAGATGCTGAAAAAGGCCACCAAGGTCATGATCGATACGTCGGGCAAGGGCATCACTGGCATCGTTCCTTATATGTCGCTGGCAGAAAAGGACAAGCCAGAAGCAGCCAAGGAGCCAACGAAATGACTGCGAAGCCACGCCTTGTCATTGGTGCGGGTGCGGTTTTTCTGCTGTGGCTGCTATCGACCACGCTCTATACGGTCAGTGAAGTACAGAAGGCCTTGATTGTTCGCCTCGGCGCGCCGATCGGTGTTGTGAACGAACCGGGGCTGAAATTCAAAGTGCCGTTGGTCGATTCGGTCATCTATTATGATCGCCGCTTGCTGACTTTGGAGCCGCCGGTTGAGCAGGTCATTCTGGGGGACCAAAAACGCATCGAGGTGCAGACCTACACGCGTTTTCGCATCGCCGACCCCTTGCGCTTCTATAACGCCGTGCGCACGGTGGAACTGGCTGAGCCACAACTCGCTCAGCTGGTGAGTTCGTCGCTGCGCCGCGAGTTGGGTCAGGTGATGCTACCGTCGCTGCTGTCGGAAAATCGGTCGCACATCGTCGAGCTCATTCAGGCAGAGGTGGCCGACAAGGCCAAAGATGTGGGAATCGAAGTCGTGGAAGTCCGCTTCCACCGCGCCGATCTGCCGTTGGAGACAAGTCAGGCCATCTATGATCGGATGACGTCGGAACGGCAACGCGAAGCCAAGGAATTAAGGGCACAGGGCTTCGAATGGGCTCAGCTGATCCAAGCAAAAGCCGATCGCGAACGCACGGTAATCCTGTCTGAAGCGCAACGCCAAGCCAAGATCACTCGCGGCACGGCCGATGCCGAGGCCAACCAAATTCTGTCCAGCGCTTTCGGCAAGGATCCTCAGTTCTACAAGCTATACCGTTCCCTACAGACATACCGACAAGCCTTAGCGAATGCCGGCCCGACGATTGTACTGTCACCGGACGCTGAGTTCCTGCGCTTTTTCAAGACCGGCCCAGGCACGTTGACCCAGCACTAGGCTCCCTAGTGGTTGAAATAGCGCAAAAGCAGTTCAGCTGGCGGCAGATGCTGGTCACGTTCGGCCCAGGTTTGGTGGTCATGCTGGCCGATACTGAAGTCGGCAGTGTGATTACAGCGACTCAAAGCGGTGCAAAATGGGGCTACCGGTTATTGCTGCTTCAGTTCCTGATCATTCCGCTTCTCTACACGGTACAAGAGTTGGCGGCACGCCTAGCCCTTGGAACGGGCATGGGCTACGGCGAACTGATCCGTCAGAACTTCGGTCGCGGCATGACCTTCGTCTCGATCACGGCGCTGGCGTTGAGTTGTTTTGGCACGTTGGTCACTCAAATGGTTGGATTGGCGGGTGTCGGCCAGTTGTATGGCGTCCCTGTGTGGGTATCGATCGTCTTTCTTATTGCAGCCATCCTGTTGATGGTAGGCCTAGGGGCCCACCGATCTGTGGAGCGCATGGTAATTGTACTTGGCCTGTTCGAACTGGGTTTCCTGATCATGGCTTGGAAGGCCCATCCCGACATCGGTAAACTCGCCGCCGAACTGCATGAGATGCCACTCGGAAACCACGACTACCTCTATCTTCTGGCGGCCAACCTCGGCACCAGCGTGATGCCTTGGGCAATTTTCTACCAACAGTCCGCCTTGATCGATAAAGGGCTGGGGATCGGGCATCTGAAGATCGCCCGGCTCGACATACTGATTGGTGCGGTTCTCTGCCAGACCGTAACCGCTGCGATGCTGGTCGCCGCAGCAGCCACGTTTGGTCAATATCAGCAACCCGTGCAACTGGAAAACGTGCCGCAAATCGCCACAGCCTTCAGCACTACCCTCGGTCCAATCATCGGTCGTTTGGTGTTTGTCGTCGGCTTGGGCGGCGGGGCGCTGGTCGCCACGATCACGGTCTGCCTGACGGCAGCCTGGGCATTGGGCGAAGTGGCTGGCTTTCATCACTCGCTGGAACACCATCCGCTGAAAGCTCCCTGGTTCTATGCCGCCTTTGCGCTCATCCTGCTGGCAGGTGGCGGGTTGGTCGCCTCTGGCGTCAACCTCATCCGGCTGTCGATTGCCATGGGAGTGGTCAACGCCCTGCTACTGCCGATAGCGCTCGGCTTCCTGTTCCAGTTGGCGCGCACGAAACTGGCGGAACCGATGCGACTGAAGGGCGCTTATGCCGCAACGGTCGGAACGATCTTTTTCTGCGCCGCCGCCACGGGGGTCTATGCCGCCTTGGCTGGCATCGTCGGATGAACTTGATGAAAGGCTGCCGTGATGGGCTTTGACAACCTCTTCCACTATCTGAACCTGACGCTGGAGGTGTTCTTCCTCGATCTGCTGCTGAGTGGCGATAATGCATTGGTGATCGCGCTTGCCTGCCGCTCGCTGCCGCCAGCACTGACGAAGCGCGCTATGTTGATCGGCATCGATGGCGCCATTGCGCTGCGCATCCTGCTGACTACCGTTGCCAGCTTTCTGCTGCACATTCCGCTGCTGAAGCTGGCAGGTGGCATAGCACTGACTGTTATCGCAATCAAGCTGACCATCGAGGAGGAGGGAGATACGGAACCCGCCAAGAGCCCGCTCAAAAATCCCCCTGGCCTGTGGTCGGCAGTCGGCACGATAATCCTCGCCGACTTAGTCATGAGTGTAGACAACGTGGTCGCACTGGCTGCGGTCACCCAAGGCAATATCTTCTTCCTGACTATGGGTTTGTTGATGAGCGTGCCCCTGCTGATGTTCGGCAGCCTGTTCGTTACCGCCTTGCTAAGACGATATCCGCTGCTCAAACGCGGTGGCGGTGCAATGCTGGGCTGGATCGCCGGCGATATTGCCATTTCCGATCCGATGATTACAGGTTGGGTCAACCAGCAATCACCGGCGTTGACAATAGTGGTGCCAATCCTGGTCGTCGTGTTCGTGCTGATCGAGAGCCGGATAATGGAAGAGGCACAGGCTGCTGCGGATGCGCTACGACCGAAGCTCAGGCCCAAACCGGTAACAGTCAATTCTCCGCCTGCAGTAATCGAACAAGCCCCGGCGAAGGTCATCATCACTGTTGCCGGCCAATCCGTCGAAGCAGACGCGCCATCGCCCATATCCGCTGCGAAGACTCTTGAAACGCCGCGTCAACCCGAACCCGGCAGCACGCTACCGCCCGATGCTGGTACGACGAGCCATGTACAGGCGCCACGGAATAAACGCTTTAGGCTTTCGGTTTGGATCGCCGTCGTTATTTCGGTGGCGCTGCTTTGGATGTTATTTAGATTCTTATCCCTGGACTTTGCAACGACAACCCCCGCCATTCAGTTCACCCCTCCGACAAGACCCCGATGATCCATATCAGGCCGAACAAAGTACCAACTGCAGCGCTAGAAATAATTTAAATATAATCTCTAACTATATAAATATATTAATTATTTAACTGCATGGCTACGACCCGAGACCGATCCACCGCCAAGTGCTTGGCGATGGCGCCCTGCACTTCATAGGGCCGCTCCGTCAAAAGCATGTGCCCCGCTCCCGCCAGAACAACGAGCGTTGCCTCCGAGATACTCGCCGCCAACACCCGGCCGCTCTTGAGCGGCGTCATCTGATCCCTCTCGCCGCAGATCAACAGCGTCGGCGCGGCCACTCGCGCTGCGGCCGCAATACCATCACGATAAGCGCTGCATGCGGCGAGGTCATTGTGCAGCACGCCAGGTTTCGCTTTCTCCAGTACACGCTCCCCGGCGCCGACCATCCACACACCGGGGACATCGCTGCCACCGAGCCCAGCGGCGTAGCCATAACCCCATAGGTTCACCATGTCGATGGCGGCATGGTCATTGGCGGCGGCGGCCGTGAGCAGCTCCGGTTTGACGGGCATCGCAGCTGCCGTGCCGATCAGGGCCATACTCGCTACGCGTTCTGGAAAACACGACGCTGTCTCGAGCGCGACCAATGAACCCATCGAGTGGCCGATCAGGGCGGCCGTCTTCGACCCCGCCGCGACGATCACCGACGCGAGCCACGTTGCCATGGCACTGATGCTCGATAGCGGCGGGCCCTCGGAGCGGCCGTGGCCGGGCAGATCGAGCGCCAGAACATTCCAGCCGTGGAAGGCGAGCCAGCGGCTCTGCAAGGCCCATACCGTGTGATCGAGTCCGGCGCCATGCACGAACAGAGCCAGCGGCCGTCCGGACTGATGCGCTCGCCCACCCGTCGCGCCAAATACAGAATGCCCGTCGATGGTGAACTGCACTGGTATTTTCCTTAGACTTTCATCGCCGCACGCAGGGCCTGACCGAGGTCACTGACGATATCCTCGACGGACTCGATCCCCACCGACAAGCGCACCATGTCCTCCCCAATCCCAGCGGCGCTGAGCTGCGCTGCGCTCATCTGCTGATGAGTCGTGCTGGCGGGATGGATGACCAGCGTCTTGGCATCTCCGACATTCGCCAGATGGCTCACGAGCCGTAGCGCTTCGATGAACTTCGCCCCCGCCGCCCGCCCACCCTTGATTCCAAAACTGACTATCGAT
>Ga0326728_10002451_pt1 | contig 61776 bp, 59 predicted proteins | sample MB3enrmetagenome_FD_207602 | JGI IMG/M metagenome (GOLD analysis project Ga0326728, IMG submission 207602) | Lab enriched peat soil microbial communities from McLean, Ithaca, NY, United States - MB31MN | ecosystem: Environmental > Terrestrial > Soil > Wetlands > Peat | place: USA: New York... | reverse complement strand
AGAATTCCACCGACATGAAAAGGGGGTAGGTCTTCACTCAGCGGTCTTCCGAAAACCCGCGTTGCAGGCAAACGGTTTGCGGCTTGTCACCCCTCGGAAACCCACGCCAACTGCGAAGGTCAGGCTATTCCAGCCGCTCCCCGACCCGGACGAGCCGGAGCCAAACAGGGCCCCTTCTTGACGCAGAGACGCAGAGACGCGGAGAAGAACATTCTTGTCAAAACGGCGAGAGTTCAACTCGGTAGGTACTGACGGTCGCGGCTTGCCAGACCGATAGCGAGCCGCGACCGTCAGGGAGCGGTCGGGCGACGCCGGGCGATGCTGGCCCCTCGGGTCATTCGTGAATTTCCACGGGCCGGAGGCCCATCCCGACAGACCACGCAAAGCGATGGTCTGTCCCACCCGTGCGCCACGATGCCAATCGCGATAACGTAGCCTCATGTCCGAATTAGTCTGCCGCTTGCAAGCCATGGTTGCGCTGGCGTGCGCCGCGGCGGTGTGGCTGCCCGCTCAGGCGCCCACGCGGGCCGACATTCTGCGCGGCGCGTACGGGCCGTATCGCGCCAACAACGATCTGCTGTTCTACCATCTCGATATCCGCGTGGACCCGGAGAAGAAGTTCATCGGCGGAAAGAACACCATCCGTTTCAAGATGCTGCAGGATGGCTCCCGCATCCAGCTCGACCTCGACGGCGCGCTGCACGTGGACAAGATTCTGTGGGGCGCCGTCGCGCTGCCATACGAGCGCGAACAGGGGGCCGTATTTGTGGACTTCCCGCGCAAGCTTCGCGCCGGGCGCGTGTACTCGATCGATTTCTATTACTCCGGCCATCCGGTCGAGACGGGCCGGTTCGGAGGCTTTACTTTCGGTAAAGACGCGTCCGGCCATCCCTGGATCAACACGGCGTGCGAAGAGACCGGCGCCAGCCTATGGTGGCCAAACAAAGACCAGTGGCGCGACGAGGTGAAGAACATGCGAATCGGCGTGGCGATTCCGAACGACCTGGTCGACGTCTCGAATGGCAAGTTTCTCGGCAAGACCGACCTGAGGGACGGCTACGCCCGCTGGGACTGGCTGGTGCAGTATCCCATCAACAACTACGACGTCTCGCTCAACATCGGGAATTACCGGCATTTCGCGGACCGGCTCGGCGGTCTGCCGCTCGACTTCTACGCGCTGCCGGAGGACCTCGACAAGGCCCGGAAGCAATTCGCGCAGGCCAAAGGGGCGCTCGAGGCATACCAGCATTACTTCGGCGAGTATCCATTCAAGAAAGACGGTTACAAACTGATCGAGGCGCCTTACTCCGGCATGGAGCACCAGAGCGCCATTACCTACGGCAATCGCTTCGCCAACGGGTATTTGGAGCGCGACTGGACGGGCGTGGGCATCAGCCCGCGGTTCGATTTCATCATCATCCATGAGAGCGCGCATGAGTGGTTCGGCAACAGCATCACCGCGGCGGACATTTCCGATATGTGGATTCACGAAGGCTGGGCCACCTACCTGGAGTGTCTGTATGTGGAGTTTGTGTACGGGCGCGAGGATGCCCTGAAGTACGTGAACGCTTATAAGTCCAAAGTCCGGAATCGCGAGCCGGTCATCACGCCACGGGGCGTCAACCGGGAACCTCCACAGGATCAGTATTTCAAGGGCGCCCTGTTTCTCAACACGCTGCGCGGCGTGGTGAACGACGACCGGCGCTGGTGGGCGCTCCTACGCGGTTTCTACCAGCGCTTCAAGTACCGCAATATCATGACCGAGGATGTGGTGAGTTACTTCAACCGGAAAACCGGCATGAACCTCACGCCGGTCTTCGATCAGTATCTGCGTCACGCCGCCATCCCGGTTTTGGAGCTGAAGTTCGACGAGTCTCAGGGAGTGGTTTCCTACCGGTGGAAAGCGGATGAGCCGGCGTTCGCCATGCCGGTGCGCGTGGGGTCCGGGGACCACTGGCAGGTTGTGCAACCCACCACCGCCTGGAAGACGCTGCAGACGCCGTTGCGGAAAGATCAATTCGAAGTGGCGACGGATCTGTATTACGTCGACGTGGTCAAGCTGTAGCCGGTCGGGTTTGGCGGCTCGACCGGGCGGGTCTGGGCGGCCTCGGCAATCACTTGATTCTGGGGCCTGTCACGAGACGACCAGATCAATCGCCGGCTGCCGCTCCCTTACGGTCGCGGCTCTGAACGCGGCGGGGCCAGCAACGCCTCGGCGATTTCGACCGCCTTTCCGATGGCTGCTCGCACGTCGGGATGCATTTCGCCGCCGACCGTGACGCAATCGGCGGCTTCCACGCCAACGATGGTCACCTCTTCCGGCGCGGGCAGCCCCAGACTGGCGGCTACTGCCAGGACGTCGAAGAGCCCCACGAAGTGAGGCGCCGCGGCCGAACCTGGTTGGCGGGCGGAAGCGCCTGCCCCACCAGTTCGAAAGACGTGGATCGTTCCGGGCACTCCGGCGCGCGTGGCCAGAGTATCCACCACCACCATACGCCTGGCTCCCAATATCTGGTCGAGCAGATGGAACCCGGAGGCCGAGGAACACACGACTTCGGCCGCGGGGGGCTTTGCCCCGTGCGGCGCCCGGCATACCCCACCCGCTGTAGGGGCCGGGCATGCCCGGCCCGCGGCGCCCGAAGACGCATCGGCCAGCCGCCGTTCCACCTCGCGCGCCACGAGTATGCCGAAAGCGTCGTCCGCCAGAAGCTCGTTGCCGAGCCCCAACAGGCGGACGGCGCACTCACTCTCTGTGCACGCTTCCATCGGCGTCGCGCCTCAGCGTGGCCACCACGGCGCCATCCCGTCCGTGCACGCAGACCGCGAGCGGTATGCTTCCGGGGAGCGCGTGGGTGGCGCATCCCAGGCACGGGTCGTAGGCCCGGAAGGCCATTTCCACCATGTTGAGGACGCCTTCGTCCACCACCGGCCCTGAAATCAGCGAGCGCGCCGCCTTTTCCACGCTCAGGGCGATGCGGCCGGCGTTGTGCTGGGTGGCCACAATCAGCGTGGCCTTGGTGACGATCCCCCGCCCGTCGGACCGGTAATGGTGGATGAGCGTGCCGCGCGGGGCTTCCACCACGCCCACTCCTTCGCGCGGCGCATGGGTGGGGATGGTGCGCACCCGCGGGTCCGCAATCTCAGGATCGGCCGCCAGCTCGCGCATGCGTTCGGCGGCGTATAGCATTTCGATCAGGCGCGCCCAGTGGTTGGCGAGCGTATGGTGGACGGGCTTTCCGCCCAGGGTGGCGAAGTATCTCTGATACGCCTCCTGAGCCAGCGGCGTGGCCATGCCATCGGACACATTCAGACGCGCCAGCGGGGCCACGCTGTAGATGCCGCTTTCCGGACCATCGGCCAGACCGTTCCAGCCGGGCGTCTTGAGATGGCAGAACTTCATGTAGGTCCACGGCTCGGCGTGTTCCTCAATGTAGTCGGCGTATTGCTCGGGGCGGAAGCGCGCGCATTCCTTGCCGTCGGGCCCCACCACGCGTAGCGCACCATCGTAGAAGGCCACGCGGTTGCGGTCGTCCACCATCCCCATGTAGTAAGTCTTGTGGGTGAACGCGTCCGAGCAGATCAGGTCCACGTAGGCGGAGTTAGAGAGCACGGCCTTATCGAAGATATCGAGCGAGAAGCGCGCGAATTCCACGGCCTCCTCGGCCACCGCGCGAAACTGGCCGGCCTGCTCCGCGTTCAGCGCTTTCGCCACGCCGCCGGGGACGCCGAACACCGGATGGATGGCCTTGCCGGCCGCGATCGCGATCAACTCGCGCAGCTTGCGCCGCATGGCGATGACGCGTCCGGCGGTCTCTTTCCCCACCCGCGCGATCACGCCCAGGATGTTGCGCTCCGCCGCCGGCGCCCGCGGTCCCACCACGAAATCCGGGCCGCCCAGGAAATAGAAATGCAGGGCGTGATCCTCGGTCATGAAAGTGTGGTAGACCAGCTCGCGAATCTTGCGCGCGGCCGGAGGCGGTGGCGTCTGGTAGAGACCGTCGAGCGCCTTGGTCGAGGCCATGTGGTGGGCCATGGGGCAGACGCCGCAGATGCGGGAGGTGATCTGCGGCATGTCCTCCGCCTGGCGCCCCTGGACGAATTTCTCAAAGCCCCGCAGCTCGGGAACCTGGAAGAAGGCGCGCTCCACATGGCCCGCGTCGTCGAGGAAGATCTCGATTCTGCCGTGGCCTTCCAGGCGCGTGATCGGATCGATGGTGATTCTGCGTTTCGTGGGGACTGCCGTTTGGGTAGCCATAAGAGCCCTCAGATCTCCATGCGTTTCCGTTCCAGAAACGACGACGCCAGGCTGTACCGGTAGAACGTGCCGGCCGGATCCGCGATTTCCTCCAGGGCGGCGTCGATCTCGGCCGGGTCGTTGCAACCCATCACGGAGGCGATGGAGCAGAGCGCCTTAGCGCCGTAATCGCGCACCTTGCTGGTGGGACCGAAACAACCGGTGCAGGGCATGTTGCCGTTGATGCAGCGGGCTCCGCAACCCGCGCGGGTGGAGGGGCCGAGACACGGCACGCCTTGCGCCAGGATGCACATCTCCGGGTCGATGACGATTTCCGGCACGCGGTGGAAATGCTCCAGCCGCAGCTCGTTGGGATGCGAGTCCGTGCGTGGGCACTCTTCGCACATGGCGCGGTCGGGGGCCAGAACCGAGCCCGGCTCCGGCAACGTTCCGCTCAGAAAAGCCTGCAGCGCCGCGGCGATGATCTTGGGCGAGGGCGGGCATCCGGGCACGTTGTAGTCCACGGGGATGGCGCGGTCGAGCGGCAGCACGGTGTCGAACAGGGTGGGCAGATCGAGCGCATACCCGTTCACCGGGCAGTTCGTCTGCGGCTTGGTTCCTTCGCCGTACGCCTCTTGCATCGTGGCCGCCGCGGTGGTGAGGTTGGACAAGCCCGGGATGCCGCCTTGTTGGGCGCAGGCGCCGAATCCGACCACGAATCGCGACTTCCGGCGCATAAGGCGCGCCATCCGCAATTGCTCGGTGGTGCGCACCGCGCCGTTGACGAACGCCACGTCGATGGAGGCATCGGCCATGGCCTCCACATCGTGCTCCTTGAAATCGAGAGCCACCGGCCAGAAGACGATGTCCACCGCTTCGAGCACGGGCAGCACATCCTCGGCCAGATCGAGCACGGCTTCCTCGCAGCCGCCGCAGGATGCGCACCAGTAGAACGCGACTTTGGGTTTCATGCATTCACCTCCGTGAGGTCGGCGGCCTGCTCCACCAGCTTGGGCGCGGGGCCCAGCCGCTTGAGGGTCTGCACCATGTCATTGATTACCACGCGCACGCGGTCGCCCTCGGCGGCGGAGATCCATTCCAGACGCAGCCTCTCCTGTTCGATCCCCATCTGCTTGAGGAGCCGCTGCACCAGGCGGAAGCGGCGCAGGCATTTGTAATTGCCCTCCTGGTAGTGGCAGTCGCCGGGATGGCAGCCGCCGATCAGCACGCCGTCGGCCCCCTTGGCGAAGGCCTTGAGGACGAACTGCACGTCGATCCGGCCGGAGCACATCACGCGTACGACTTCGGCGTTGGGCAGGTACTTGATGCGCGAGGTCCCCGCCAGGTCCGCGGCCAGGTAGGTGCACCAGTTGCAGAAGAACGCCACGATCCTCGGTTCAAAGTCTTCAGGCATTGGTGAGTATCCCTTCGATCTCTTCGAAGATCTCGTCGTCGTCGAAGAGGTTCTGCTTGATGGCGCCCGCGGGACAGGCCGCCACGCACGTGCCGCACCCTTTGCAAAGCGCTTCGTTGATATGGGACTTGTGGATGTCCAGCATGAAGGAAATCGCGTGGTAGGGGCACATGGGGATGCAGGTCTTGCAGCCGGCGCAGACTTCCTCCATCACGTGGGCGGTGTTGGGTTCGGTTTCCACGTACCCGGCGTCGATCAGCGCCATCGCCTCCGCCGCGGCCGCGCCGGCTTGCGCCACCGTATCGGGAATGTCTTTCGGCCCCTGGCAGCAGCCGGCCAGGAAGATGCCGTCGGTGAAGGTATTCACCGGCGCCAGCTTGGGATGGCGCTCCAGGAAGAAGCCTTCCCGGGCGCACGTGATGTTGAACATGCGGCGGACTTCCTGCGCGTCCGCGTGCGGCTCGAGGCCCGTGGCCAGCACCACCATGTCCACCGGAATGCGCCGCACGAATCCGGCCAGCGTGTCTTCCACCTGGATGACCAGCTTGCCCTCTTCGCTGGGCTGGAGCGCCCAGTCGGTCACCTCCGCCACCCGGCCGCGCACAAAGTGGACGCGCTCGCTGAGCAGCTTCTGGTAGAACTCTTCGAAGCCCTTGCCGGGCGTGCGCATATCGATGTAGAAGTTGAAAATCTCGGCGCCGGTGTGCTCTTTAATAAGGTGCGCCAGCTTGAGCGAGTACATGCAGCACACGCGCGAGCACCAGCGGTTGGTTCTTTCGTCGCGCGAGCCCACGCAGTGGATGATTCCAACCGCTCCGGGCGTTTTGCCGTCGCGCATCACCACTTCGCCATTGGTGGGCCCCGACGCGTTCACCAGGCGCTCCACTTCGAGCGCGGTGTAGACGTTGGGATGCACGCCGTATCCGTATTCGGGCGTGCGGGCGGCGTCGAAAGTCTGGAAACCGGTGGAGAGGATCACGGTTCCCACCTCGATGGTCTCCTGCTTGGCCTCCGCCCGCAGGTTGATGGCGTGGCGCTCCCCGCACGCATCCACGCAGGTCTTCTTGCACTTCCCGGATTTGAACTGGATGCAGGTTTCGGGATCGATCACGGGGACCAGCGGCACGGCCTGCGGGAACGGTACGTAGATCGGTTTTCGCTTCCCCAGGTTCATATTGAACTCGTCGGGGACCTTGGCCTGCTTGTAGACGCAGGCTTCGATGCAATCGAGACAGCCCGCGCACAGGTCTTCGTCCACGTAGCGCGGCCGGCGGTTCACGGTTACTTTGTAGCTGCCCACGAAGCCATCCACCTGGGTGACTTCCGCATACGTCCACAGGGTGATGTTGGGATGGGCGCGCACGGCCGACATCTTGGGGGTGAGGATGCAGGCGGCGCAATCGAGGGTGGGAAAGGTCTTGTCGAACTTGGCCATGTGGCCGCCGATGGTGGCTTCCCGTTCCACCAGGAAGACGTGCTTTCCGGCATTGGCCAGGGTCAGCGCGGCGTGGATTCCGGCAATGCCGCCGCCCACCACCAGAACGTCCGGATGGATGGCCACCCGCCCGCGCTCGAGGGCCTCGTGGCGGGCCACGCGCCGCACGGCCGCGCGCACCAGGTCCTTGGCTTTGCGCGTGGCGTGGATCTTGTTCTCATGCACCCAGGAAGCCTGCTCCCGGATGTTGACCATGTGAAAGAAAAACGGATTCAGGCCGCCCACCTTGAGCGCCGTGCGGAAGGTGTGCTCGTGGAGGTGCGGCGAGCAGGACGCCACCACCACGCGATTCAACTGGTGGTCGCGGATATCCTGGCGGATGAGGTCCTGGCCGGGGTCCGAGCACATATACTTGTACTCCCGCGACACCGCCACGTTGGGCAGGGAACGGGCGTACTCGGCCACGGCCTTGACATCCACCGTGGCCGCGATGTTGGCGCCGCAGTGACAGGTGTACACGCCGATGCGCACCGCGCCGTTCGAGCCGTTGTTCTCAGACATAGGCTTCCGCCTCCTGGGTCTCCTTGGAAAACCACTGCTCGAGGAACTTGCGTCCGGAAATCGCCCGTTTCAAGCCCAGCGACTCCGCGTCCGCGCCCAGCGCCCAGCCCAGAACCTGCGTGAAGTAGAGGATGGGCATATCCACTGGCGTGGAAGTTTTCCCGCGAATTTCCGATTGGTAGGCGTCCAGGTTGTACTGGCACAGCGGGCAGACCGTGACGATGGCCTGGGCGCCCTTGCGCACCGCCTCCTTGAGCAGGATGTAATTCATGCGCACGCCGATGGGGTGCATGGTCCCCGTGAGCGCCCCGCCGCAGCAGGCGGTTTTGAGCGGGTACTCGACGGTGGGAGCGCCGATGGCCCCCAGCAGCTCGTCCATGCGGGTAGGGTTGTGCGCGCGGTCCACCTCTTCAAAGGGGCGCACGATCTGGCAGCCGTAATAGCAGGCCACCCGGCCGCCGCTCCACTTGCGCACCACCCGCGAGCGGATGCGCTCCACTCCGACGTCGGTATAGAGGACTTCGAGCGGATGGCGCACGCGCACCCCGTCGAGAACCGGCAGATTCGCAGCCGCCAGCGACTCCTTGACGCGCTTGCCGATGGCCGGGTAGCGCTCCACGTAATCCTGCGTCTTGCGCAGCACCAGGTAGCACGCGCTGCACGGGGCCAGCAGGTCGCGGCATTCGGCCTTGTGCGCCAGCGCCAGGTTGCGCGCCGAAAGCTGAAACGCGGATTCCTCGTCGATCGACATGTACGAAGTGGCGCCGCAGCAGTTCCAGTCGCGCAGCTCCTCGAGGGGCAGATCGAGCAGGCGGAAGAGCGTCAGCAGGCTCTCTTCGTAGGCCACGCCGGTGGCCCGCAGGGAGCATCCCGGGAAATACCCGTAGGGGTTCATCGCGCCACCTCCCGCCCCACCAGCGCGCGCAGCTCGCTCATCCCCTTGATGCGCTCACGCTTGAGGGAAAGCCGGCCGGTGCGGAACAGGTCCCAGCCGGTGCGCGTCATGCCCAGCAGCACGAACGGATTGGATTTCAGGGCCATGCGCAGCACCAGCCAGAACTCCGAGCTGCGCCCGCGCCGCCGCACCATGTTGTAGAACTCCCGCGCCAGCACGGGGGCCGGCAGGTGCGCGGGGTAGAGATGGCTCTGCATGGCCTCGCGCTTCAGGCCGTACATGAGATCGGTGACTCGGATTTGCCGCGGGCAGTGCACCGCGCAGGAGTAACAGGACGCGCAAAGCCAGATGGTCATCGAGCTGAGCGCGTCCTTACGGAACCCTTCCCGGACGAGGGCAATGATGCGGCGCGGGGTGTAGTCCATGTAGATGGACAAGGGACACGCCCCCGAGCAGGAGCCGCACTGGAGGCAGGAAAACAGGCCCTCGCAGCCGGGACGCTCGCTAACCTGCCGGGCCCATTCGGGCTCGGCTTCGCGCTGGAACTTTATCGTGCGTAGCATGATCTTTTGCTCTTGGTTTCTGAATTCGCCTTTGATACATGCAATCGGCGCGGACCACTTCCTTCACCAAACAGCGCTTCTGAAGATAGATTCCGCATTGCAGGCAGATCTCCTCCGGGTTGGCGTTGTGGGTGACGATTCCCTTGGTGAGCTGCTCGAGCAGCTCGGTGGCGCGCTTGAGGTCCCTGGGATCGAAATCGTGGAAGACCTTGGCGAGCCTGCGGTTCTTGGCGGCTTCGTACTGGCTGAGCAGCTTCTTTCCGGCGGCGGTAAGGGTCAGCTCGCTGCTGCGGCGGTCTCCGGGCGCCTGCGTGCGCCGCGTGTACTTCCGCCGTACCAGGCGCTCCACCGACTTGCTGGCGGCGGCGTTGCTCACCCCCAGAAACGCGGCCACGTCGCTGACCGTGCGCGCGTCGGTCACCTCCAGCAGCTTGAGCACCTTGAGCTGCGAAAGGGTCAGGTTCTTGCCGGCGGTTTCCGACAAGACCTTTTCTTCCATCACGCCGCTCACGGCGGAAACAAACAGATGCGCGCTGCCCAGCAGATCGCTGATCAACAGTTCGGTATCGAGTCCACTCATCTTCCTCTCCTTGCAGTGGCAGGAACCAGAACATGGTAACGAACATACGCGCCGGCGCGTCTTGGACCGCCGCTTCGTCGCTCCGACCTTATAGGGCGCCGCCCACCCGCCGCGGGCGGCGAAAACCGCGCGAGGCATCGTTAGCCTGGTTAACCATCAATCGCAGGTCGCGGAATCCGCCCGCCGCATGGAAGGCTCGGCCAGGGCGCCCGCAAGCTGCGCGCGGGTTACCTCGAGCCGCTCCGCCACCACCGTGAGCAGGCGCTCCAGGAACGCGCATCCGAAATACGGATTGCTGGCGCAGGCGGCCCGCAAATCGGCCACCTCCAACGCCAGCGCCCCCACCGGCTCCAAGGCCCGGGCCTGGAACTGCTTCTTGCGGCCGAGCACGCTCGACCATCCCAGCTCCTCGCCGGGATACAGAATCTGCACTCGCTTCTCCCGCCCGCCGGGATGCGATTCGAGGGCCACTCTTCCGGAAACGATCACGTAGAAAACCGGCGTTTCGTCGCCTTCCGGAAAAATGACCTGGTCCTTTGCGAAATGGATCTCCGAGCCCAGGTTCAGCAGCTTCTCAAGGTGCTTGGGCAGGAACTCCTGGAAAAAGGGACTGCTCCCCAGGGCTACAACGGCGTCTGTAGAAGTCATCGTCTCCGCTCCTTGCGGGAAACCGGGGAAACGCGCGCGATGGGAACGGGCGCATGCGGAGCGCCGCAGAAGCCAAACTCCCACCGCCTTGAGCAGATCCTAATACCGTGAACGGGAGATTGTCAACTGTTTTAATATTCAATGCAGTTAAATATATGTCGGGCTAAGCTTTTTTATTGTGGGGCAGGCGCTTCCGCCTGCCATCCCGTTCCGGTGGGGCAGGCTTCAGCCTGCCGCCGGCTGTTTGGCCGGCGTTCTTCGCGGGCGCCGGCGACACGCCGGGCAAAGCCCGGCGGCAGGCTGAAGCCTGCCCCACCTTGCAGCCCGGCTCCAATTCGGAAACAATAGCAACTTCATGCCTTCTAATCCCTCTTCCGCCCCGGCGTACTCGTGGCGCCGCGAGCTGACCCGCTATCACTGGCTGGTGTTGAGCGTCGCCTGCATGGGCTGGATGTTCGATACCATGACCCAGCAGCTCTTCACTCTGGCCCGCCGCCCGGCCATGCGCGACCTGCTGGGTCCAGGGGCCTCCGACGCCTCTATCACCGCCCAGGCCGGCTATGCCACCTCGATCTTCATGATCGGCTGGGCTTTGGGCGGGGTGATCTTCGGGGTCTTGGGAGACCGCATTGGCCGCGTCAGAACCATGATCGCCACCATCCTCTTCTTCACCGTGTTCACCGGGCTGAGCGTCTTCTCGGTGGGCGTCTGGGATTTCAACCTCTACCGGTTTCTGTGCGGTTTGGGCGTCGGAGGGCAGTTCGCCGTGGGCGTGGCCATGGTGGCCGAAACCATACCGGACCGGGCGCGGCCCTACGCCCTCGGAATGGTGCAGGCCTTCTCCACCGTGGGGAACATGATGGCCGCCCTGAGCGGCATCCTGCTGGGCCGCCTGGAGCAGAGCGGCGTAATCGCCGGCGCCTGGCGCTACCTGTTTCTGGTGGGCGCCCTGCCGGCCCCCTTGGCTCTGGTGGTCTTCAAGAAACTGAAAGAGCCGGAGCAGTGGCTGAAGGCGCGGGCGGAGAAGAAGAAGCTGGGCTCCTTCCGCGAGCTGCTGCTCACCAATCCGCGCTGGCGGCGGAACGCCATCGCCGGGTTGCTGCTGGCATTCGCCGGCGTGGTGGGGCTGTGGGGCATCGGCTTTTTCAGCTACGACCTGCTGCGGCCGGTGCTGGAGCGCGGTTTTCGCGCGCAGGGCCTGAGCGGAGCGGAGCTGGCCGGAAAGGTCACCATTTGGATCGGCGTCACCTCACTACTCCAGAACTTCGGCGCGTTTTTCGGCGTCCACGCCTTCACCTGGCTCAGCCAGTACCTCAACCGCAGGAAGGCCTTCGCCATCAGCTTCATCGCCGCCATGGGAATGACCGCTTTCACCTTCTGGAATCTGAGGACCATCGGCGACATTTTCTGGATGATCCCGCTGATGGGCTTCACCCAGTTGGCGCTCTTCGGCGGCTACGCCATCTACCTGCCGGAATTGTTCCCCACCCGCCTGCGTAGCACGGGAACCAGCTTCTGCTACAACGTGGGCCGCCTGGCGGCGGCCGCCGGGCCGTTTACGCTGGGGCTACTCACCAGCAGGGTCTTCGCCGGCCACGCCGAACCCATGCGCTACGCGGGGGTCGCCATGTGCCTGGTGTTCGTGGTGGGGGTGGCGGCGTTGCCCTTCGCGCCGGAGACCAAAGGCCAGCCGCTGCCGGAGTGAGGGGACCGCTGCCTGAGAAGGCAGCGCGGGGGAGAGGCCTTCCTTTTTCGCGGTCATTCTACGGAAACGCCACTTTTCGGGATCTGACCGCGTTTAGGGGCCTACGGGGTTGAAAAGGATGGGGCCTGCAGATTGAACCCACCTGACACGTCGAGTTATACTGTTACCGATGCGATTGAGACGGTCCCATCTCTTTGCGGCCACGGAAAACGGCGCCTGGGGAGGTAGTTTTGTACAGGTCAGCCCAAGAACAACGTGGAGCGCGTGCTCCTAGGCGCATCGGGATTCTCCTCACGCTTGCCACTTTCCCAATACTGGCCCCTGCGGCCATGTTCGGGCAGAATGAGCCTTCACAACCAGCATTCGACGTCGCTTCGATTAGGCCGACACCAAGAGATCGGATTGGCTACTACGGTGACTTTGAGTGTAAGAACGGACGATTTGTCTCTCAAGCGTTTCCCGTCTCGTTTGTGATTACCTGGAGCTACGGGATAAACGCTGGCCGGATTCTCGGGTTACCGGATTGGGCCGATGATTACCAGTATGGCTACGACATCGAAGCGAAATCGGCGGTGCCTGTAAGTAGTGAGCGGTGCAGACTCATGGGACAGGCCCTCCTGGCGGATCGTTTCAGCATGAGGCATCACACGGAAGTCAGAATGACCGCCGCATACACATTGTTGTTAGTAGATGGTGGAAAGAAGCTGGCCAAGGCCGCCGAAACCGCAAAGCGCACGACGATCCAGGGCCAGACCGTGGACTTACCGGACGAGCCGGGACTGACTATGTCGAGGCTAGTTTCCATTCTTGACGCACACCCGGCCGTTGGGCGGCCGGTGGTCGACAAGACCGGGCTCACGGATCGCTACGTTTTCCATCTGAACTTTGCGACAAGAGAGGGTGAGGATGATAATCGTCCTTCAGTCTTCCATGCCGTGAAGGATCAGCTCGGATTGGAACTGCGCTCCGCGAACCTTCCAGTCGAGTTCCTGGTTGTTGATCACATCGAGAAAGCGAGCGAGAACTAGGTTACCGAAGGACCCGCCTGCTTTCAGTTACTGGGCAAGTCGCACGAAGCTGCAACCCGGTATTTCACGACGAACTCAACAAGAGCTTGGTAAACGGCGATTGCGGAAACTGGTCAACCCTACGATTCGAAGGCGGACCGCGGCAAACCCGATTGACGAATAATGCTGTGCAAGGTCCCCCGCGTCAGTTCCGCATGCAGAGGGACCGGCACGGTCGCCGTTCCAGTCGCGTCTTTTCTCTGCATGACGATGTGGCTTCCCCATTGCCGCACCCTTTGAAACCCATGCCGCTCCAAGATGCGACAAACGGCTTCGCCGGAGAGCGGCCCGAGTTTAGGCAACCCTGACCTCAACCTGCGTGACCAGCACCTCCGGTTGAAAACGCCGCTCCACCTCCGAAGCGTCCGCGCATTCGAAGAAGAGGCTCAGCGCCTCAACGAGGTTGTCGCGCGCTTCCTCGATGGTGGCGCCCTGGCTGGCTATGTCGTACTCCGGGCAGAGCGCCGAGTACCCGCTCTCTTCGCGCTCGATGATGGCGGTCAAACGTCGTAGATCGGCCATGCCTCATTCTACCGTCCATCTCGAGTCGCCGCTCTCCGCTGGAGTTGCGAGAAAGGAAGCGGTCGAAAACGGCGTTACCGTGGAAGTGGAGACGGCCGAGGGGCGCCGCCGTTTTCCAATTTCGGGCCGCGGACGCTTGATCGGTTGGGCCATCAAGGCCGTGGCAAAAGACGGAATTCCGTTCAAGTTCGCCGGATGGTCCCATAGCGGCTGGGTCCGGTGCGGCGCTCAAATCTCAACCGAGCGGGAGTCGGCGGAAACGCACGCCCTTGGCGCAAGGCCTTGACCGAGCAGGACCTTCCTCATGCCACGCGGTTCAGCTCTATCTGCTTCTCGTCGATGGAGGCGGCTGCATAGCGGAGCGCCTGCTGGAGGTCTTCCTCTTCGAGGAAAGGATACTCGCGGAAAAGCTCCTCCCGTTCACGATAAGCGGCCAGAATCTCCAACACGCGACGCACCGTGATCCGCATGCCGCGAATGCACGGTTTTCCGCCGCACTTGCCCGCCTCTACGGTGATGCGATCAAACGCCGGATTCGCAGCCATATGCATGCTTCAAAAGGAAGAAGATGCGCCACTTCAGTATCTCAATGTCCGCACCCCAACCAGATGACGCGATGTGCGCCTCGGGCGTTCGCGACAGGGCCGAAAAAGCGCTTTGGGCCTGCCATGCGACCACTATTCCAACCAACCGCTCCCTGACGGTCGCGGCTCGCCAGACCGACAACGAGCCGGGCCCAGAGGGCGCCCCGTCAGGTAGCGGTCGTGCGACGCCCTGGCGATGGTGGCCCCTCAGGTTTTTCATGAAACTTCGCGGGCCGAACCCATCCCGACAGACCACGAAAGACGATGGTCTGTCCCACTGCTACACTCATTAGGAATGGCTGTCAACAGCGCGCCTCCGGCGATCCACATGGGCGACATCGCGGACCACCGCGGGGTGCGCGAGTGCCTGCAGTGGTTCACGCGCGAGAAGCAATGGGTGAACGATATCCACCTCCAGCTTTGCCGCGTGCCGGCGCCTACCTTTCTGGAGCAGGAGCGCGCGGCCTGGTTCCTGGAGCAGTTCCGGGGGGCCGGCTGGGAAACCTCCATTGACCGCGCCGGCAACGTGATCGCGCTGGACGGCGGGCCTCCCTATGTGGCCCTGACGGCGCACCTGGACACCGTGATCGCGCCGCGCGGGAAAGACGATATCGAGGTGGAACCCGATGGCCGCTTCACCGGTCCGGGCGTCTCCGACAACGGGGCCGGCCTGGCCGCGCTGCTGGCCGTGGCGAACGCCTGGAAGCGCTGTCCGAGCCGGCCGGAGTTGCGCCGGGGGCTGCTGCTGGCGGCCAATACCGGCGAGGAGGGCGAAGGCAACCTTGCAGGCATGCGCCGCCTGGCCCGGGAATCCCCGCTCGCCCGCCAGATTGAATCCTACGTGGTGGTGGACGGCGCCAATGTGGACCACATCACCACCCGCGCGCTGGGCAGCCGCCGCTTCGAGGTCACTTTCGCCGGACCGGGCGGCCACAGTTGGAGCGACTACGGAACCGGCAATCCGGTCCATGCCCTGTGCCGGGCGGTATCGCTGTTCGCCGAAATCCGGCTGGAGAGCGGCCCGAAATCGGCGTTTAACGTGGGGATGATCGAAGGCGGCGCCAGCGTCAACGCCATCCCCCACGCGGCCCGGGCCAAGGTGGATATCCGCTCCGAAAGCGACGCCCGGATCGAAGAGATGGTGAAGGCCCTCTTCTCGGCGGTGGATCGCGCTCGCGAAGCCGAGAATCAGCGCGCCACCGGCGGTAAGGTGACTGGAAAGCTGCGGGAGATCGGCGCGCGCCCGGCCGCCGCCCTTCCGGAAGACGCCGCCATCCTCCAGTACGTGCGCGCCGTGGACCTTCACCTGGGCATCCGCTCGCACCTCGACTGCTCCTCCACGGACGCCAACATACCGCTTTCGCTCGGCGTGCCGGCGATTGCCATCGGCGGGGGCGGCTCCGGAGGCGGCGCCCATACCATCCAGGAATGGTTTCGGCCGGAAGGCCGCGACCTGGGCCTCAAGCGCATCCTGCTGCTGCTGCTCCTGCTGATGCGCGACCCGAACGGCGGGGCTCCGGGAGGGCCCGCTTGAACGCCGGAAAGCGGAAGCGGCCCTGGTCCTCCGCGATGATACCTTTAGTCGCGGCGCTCGTCTATCGCAGTAGGCCACGGGCCGCGGTATTGTCGGGTTCGCTCTTCTGGTGGGCGGAGGCTCCCCGCGCCGCTTGGCAGCCCGCGGTATGGGGCGCCATACTGGTACCAGGGGTGCTGGCCACGGCGCTGGCGTTTGCGATTCAGACGTGGGCTCAACGGCGCACCACCGACACCCGTACCGGCCTGATCTACATTTTGGAGCCCGTGTTCGCCTGGATCGCGTCGTATTTGCTGGTAGGAGAGGGCTTGACCGGGCGCGCCGCCGCAGGCGCGGCCCTCGTCCTGGGGGGAGTGCCGATGGTGGAAATGAAACCGTTGCGGCCGCGGCCACATCCATCATAAATAGAAGGTTCGATTGGGGATATAATAATCCCCGAATTCGATACTCTGAGGAGTAAGAGGTTCCATGAGTTTTCTTGACAAACTGCGCACCCAGAAACTGCTTTCGTTCACGCTGGTGCTGTTTACGCTGTCGGTCGGCATCGTAATCGGCACCCTGATCGCCAACTCGAGCGTGAGAGCGGCGAAAGACGCTCAGGTCGCGCCCGGGGCAACGGAGTTGAAAATCCCCAGCCCCGTCGAGCTTTCGACGGCGTTTTCGCAGATTGCGAAAACGCTCGAGCCCTCCGTGGTGAACATTGCCACCACCTATTTTCCCAAGACCACGGCCACCCCGCGCGGGCGCTCACAGCGCCGCCAGGCGAGCCCCTTCGGCGACGACCAGGGCGAAGGCGACAGCGGCAATGGGATGGAAGAGTTCTTCCGGTTCTTCGGCAATCCGTTCGGCCAGGGCATGCCGGACATGCCCAACCGCAACCGCGAAGCGCTGGGGTCCGGAGTAGTGGTGGACAAGGCCGGCTACATCCTGACGAACAACCACGTGGTGGACCAGGCGGACCAGATCAAGGTGAAGTTCTCCGGCGATCCGATGCAGTATGACGCCAAGGTGGTCGGGGTGGATGAGCAAACCGACCTGGCCGTGATCCGCGTGGAGGGCAAGACCAACCTCACGCCCGCCAAGATCGGCAATTCCGACGCCGTGCAGGTGGGCGATTGGGCGGTGGCCATCGGCTCTCCGTTCGGCTTCCAGGCCACCGTGACCGCGGGCATCATCAGCGCCAAGGAGCGCGATGTCCCGGGAGACACTACCCAGTATCAGCATTTTCTGCAAACCGACGCCGCCATCAATCCGGGCAACAGCGGCGGCCCGCTGCTGAACGCGCGCGGAGAAGTGATCGGCATCAACACCGCCATCGCCTCGCGCTCGGGCAGTTATGAGGGCATCGGCTTCGCGCTGCCCATTAACACGGCGGCCGAGGTCTACAACCAGATCATCAAGAACGGCAAGGTGACGCGCGGCTCCATCGGCATCAGGTTTACCCAGTCCGATACGGAACGGTCGCGCGCCAACCTGAAAATCGCGGGTGTCAATGAAGGGATCTTCGTCGAACAGGTAGCTCCGGGCGGCCCCTCCGAGAAGGCCGGCATCGAGCCGGGTGACGTGATCGTAGCCTTGAATGGCAAGCCGGTGCGCGAAGGCAACGACCTGGTGAACCCCATCACCGCGACGCCGGTCGGAACCACCGTCACGGTGGGAGTGATGCGCGACGGCAAGCGGCAGGACTTCAAGGTGACCATCGGCGATATTGCGCAGGTCTTCCCCGAGGACTACGGCGGCGCTTCCCAGCAGGGAGCGACCAGGCCGGAAGGGACCACCTCCAAGTTCGGCATGGACATCCAGAACATGACCGACCAGTGGCGCCAGGCCAACGGCGTCAAGCAGGCGGGCGGCGTGCGGATCGTTTCGGTGAAACCGGATTCCTTCGCCGAGGGAATCGGCCTCCAACCGGGCGACGTCCTGCTGGCCATCAATCGCACGCCGGTCAACTCGGTGGAAGAGGTGAACCGCGCCCAGGGCAACTTGAAGCCGGGCGATGCGGTGCAACTGCGCGTGCTGCGGCGGAATGGGCGGAACGGCGACTGGACCCCGCTGTTCGTCGCCGGCATGTTGCCCAACAGCCCGCAATAATCCACGCGAAAGCGAACGCTTCCGCACTCCAAGGCGGCCGGTTGAGCGACGCTCCGGCCGCCTCTTTTTTCACGACTGCTAAACTAAGGCGTATGTGGGGCCAAGCCTTTGGGCTTGCCGTCGGGCTTTGGCCCGGCGTTCTTATCGCCACCGCGGAATGGTAAGCATGCGAAGAATCCTGGGATGGGCCTGCATTCTGGCGCTCGGCGCGCTCTGCTGGAGCGCGCAGAGCGGCGCGCCGGCGAAGAAGAAGGGCAAGGCCTCCACCAAGAAGACGGCCTCCACCAAGAAGACGACTTCCACCAGGAAGGCCGCCTCGGCGCCGAAAAAGGGGCCCGCGACGGCGGCTGCCTCAACGGGCGGCGCGGCCAGGAAGACCAGTTCTTCCAAGCGCGGCAAGAAGGGCGCTCCCAGAGTGACCTGGCGCAACCGGCAGACGGCGCCGGCCCCGGAGCGGTACAAGGAAATCCAGGACGCGCTGGCCTCAAAAGGTTATCTCAAGCCCGAGGATGCCAACGGGGTGTGGGGTCCGGAATCGGCGGATGCGCTCAAAAAGTTTCAGACGGAGCAGAACATCGAAGCCTCCGGCAAAATCAACTCGCTTTCGTTAATCGCGCTGGGGCTGGGGCCCAAGCGCGATGCCACGCCGCCGAAGCCCGCCGATCCGCCCGTGGCGAAATAGCGCGCGGACGGCGAATTGGAATGCGGTGTCGCGGCTCGTTATCGGTCTGCCGAGCCGCGACCGTCAGGAAGCGGTCGGAACAGTGGTCGCATGGCGGGCCAAGGTGATTTTTCGACCCTGTCGGGCACGGGAAGCCCCCGGTGTTGACAGACGACAAAAACCGATCGTCTGTCCCACAAGGCCCCGGCGCCTCGATATGCGAGATGTCCGGGCTATCCCTTCGCGATGAGAATTTCCAGGGCGGAGGATGCCTGCCCGTTGCGCAGCTTCACCCGCACTTGGTGGCGGCCCGCCGGGAGCTCCGGAGGCAGTTTTGAATTGGTCTGCCATGCCGCCCCCAGGTTGGTCACGAAATCCACGGCGCACTCGCGGCCGCCGACCTCGATGACGGCGTCGCCGCGGTCCAGATCCGGCGCCGCCAGGCGGAAGCGGCAGGACAGGTATTCGTTGCGGTAACCGCGAAACTCGGCCGTCTGCGTCATGCCGTTTTCCACTTCGAGCAGCGTGGGCGCGGCGTCCGGCGGAAGCGCGGCCGCGGGCCCCGGCCCCGGCGCAGTCCCGAACAGAATCTGAAAAGCCTGGCTGAAGCCGCTCCCCACGGTTCTCAAACGCACGTAATGGGGACCCGGCGCCAGGCCCGGAGGAACACGCAGGTTCGCCTGCCAGCGGTCGCGGCCCAGTTCCGCCACGTGCAGTACGGGCGCTCCAAGGCCATCGATTTCGACGCGCAGAGCGTCGCACGCCAGTCCGCGTTCCGGTGAGTTAAAGTATGCGCAGACGTACTCGTCCTTGCCGGGATGGAACAGAATGTCGTTGGTGCGGTTGTTCACCGCCGAGTTCAGCCACGGCGCCGGTCGATCGGGCGCGACAGGCGGAGCTTCCCACCGGCGGCGGCACACCACCCCGGCGCGCCGGTCGAGCACATGCGTCAACTCCACTCTCGCGAAACCCGCCGACCGGCACAACGCCAGCAGGCAGTTGGTGGTGGGCCCCACCCAGTTATCGATCTGGCCTCCCAGCTCGCCGGTTTCGTAAAACTCCATGTAACATCCGTTCGCCGCGCGCTCATCGGGAGTGCGGTGGCCGTCGCATACGAACGACTCCACATACGCGGCGTCCGTGGTGAGGGCGCAGATCTTCTCAAGGCCCAGCAGCGGATGGCGCAGGTGATACAGCACGCCGAAGAAGAAAACGCAGTCGAAAACGCCGAGCGCATCCGGAGTGAGCTCGTCGACGTCGAGGATGCGATACTCGACCTTCGAATCGAGCAACTGTTTGGCGGTCCGAAAGTCCTCGAATTCCACGCAGTCCACCGCCACCACTTCGGCGCCGCGCCGCTCGGCCTCGAAGCTGCACCAACCGGTGGCCGCGCCCACATCCAGCACGCGCTTGCCGGAGAGGTCCCGCGGTACGCCGAACGCCTCCATCCGCGCGCGCAGCGGTTCGATGCCTATGACGCCCGGAATCACAGCGCCGTCGCGAAGCTCGATGCTGTGATACCAGGCGCCGCGCTCGATGCGCTCCACCTGCGCCTGGGTGAGCGCCTGGTAGATGGGGTGTCCGGCGGCGCTGGCGGATTGGGCCTCCGTTGGCCGAGTCATAAGACAAGATTACTAGATTCCGGAGGCGCAGCCTTGTGAGACTTGTGATCCCACATGATCACACCGTCATTCGCCGCGGCACACATTCGCCTCGATCCGGTTGCGCTTTCTATCGAGGCCCGGCGCGGCCTGTACGCACCAGCGGTTCACGCCGAAACCCTGGAGCTCGTTCCCCTTGATGACGTTGTCCACGGCCGGATCCTTGCGCTTCGCCCCGCCGGCCAGATAGATGCCGCTGCGCAGCATGTCCGGCTGATCGAGCGCGTAATTGCAGCGCGCCGTCCTGCCGTCGCCCGTGCAGTGAGCGCGGTTGAGCATCAGCAGGTGGTTGCCGGTGATGGTATTGCCGGAGCCGATGAGAAACAGTCCTCCGTATCCCGCGCCGATAATCACGTTATCCGCAAGGGTCACTCCCGTCACTTTTACATCGGGATCGGTGTTGCCCATCACGATGCCATAGTGCGCGTTGGGGTAGTTGTCGAACGGTTTGGCGCTCTCGCAGCGGTTCCCGCGCACCTCACCCGCATGGAATCCATCGAGGTTGATGCACTCGCCGTTCACGTCGCGAAAAGTGTTCTTGCGGTACATGGAGTTATCCACGTTGCCGGCGGTGTCGAGCGCCACGGGCGTCCCTTCGCCTTCCACATCCACGGCATCCGCCGGATAGCCGATGTCCTGTCCCTCGTTGTTCTCCACCACCACTCCGGACGCGTGCCCGATCTCGATGGCGTCGCGGCCAACGTACGATATCTGGTTCCCGGCAATGCGGCCGCCGGAATTCCGGTCGTGGTTCGAGTGCGTCCAGATGGCATTGCCCAGGATGCGCCGCAGCGTGCATCCGGTCACCTCGAAGTTGCGCGCGCCTTCTTCGATGAGGATCCCGCCGGAGGTGTTGTTCCGGCCGCGCTCGTTGCGGGAGCCGGAGTCCTCCACCGTGAGCTGATCGATGTGTACGTTCGCCGAGCGTGAAACGATGACCGGGAAATCGGTTATGTTGGCGATGCGCAACCGCTCCAGCGTCAGGTCCTCGCCGCCCTGCATCACGATGCCATTACGGACGTAGAAATCGGCGAAGGACACGTTCCACGGCGGCAGGCCGCGCGGCGATGGGCTGGGGCTTCGATCCCCCTCGATGGCGAACCGGGCGAAACGAAGATGCGACCTGGACCGGGCGCGGAACGCCGCCGTTCCGCGAAACCCTTTCGCCATGCGGACCACGGAACCATTCGGCGCACCTCGGATCTCGAGCGGGCGGTCGCCGGCGGGAATCGATATCTCGTGCGTGAGGACCAGCGTCGAAGGAAGCTGGATGACCGGGGCGCCGGATCGCAGCGCGCGCTCCAGACCGGTTTGGTCGGAAACGGCCAAGACAGCCAGCAGCGCGGCGGCAAGCGGGTGCACGCTTTATTAAAGCATGGAGAGTGGGGCAGGCCTCCTGGCCTGCCTCCTTCTCCGGCTTGGTAGTCCGTGGCCAGGCAGGCCAGGAGGCCTGCCCCACTAAGAAGGCCGCCGGCTTTATCCCAGCAACTCCCGCAACAGCCTCCGCTGTTTCTCGCCGATGGCTTCCCATCCGAAGTTGCGGACGGCGTGTTGCCAGGCGGCTTCCGCAATCTGCCGCCGCCGCTCCGGGTCGGCGATGAGGGTGGCCACGCCGGCGGCGAACGCCTCGGGGGCATCGGCCACCCATACGTTGTGGCCGTGCAGCAGCCCCAGGCCGGCGCAACCGGATGTGGTGGAAACCACCGCGCGGCGCATGGCCATGGCTTCCAGGACCTTCAGGTTGGTGCCCGCGGAGACAGTGGTGGGCACGATCACCAGGTTCGCCTCCAGGTACAGCGGCCGCACGTCCTCCACGAAGCCCAGCAGGCGGATGCGCTGGTCCACCGGCGGCTCGGGCAATTCGGTGAATGCGCGCCAGTGGATGAGGTGGTTCGACCCGCCCACCACGGTGAGGGTCATCTCCGGGAACTTGTCGCGCAGCAGAGGCCACACGCGCTCGGTGAAGAAGCGGTAGGCGGCGATGTTCGGGAAATGCTGGAAGGAGCCGATGAACAGCAGGCGCTGGCCGGGCGTCTCCGGTTGGGACTGGAAGCGCGCCAGGTCCACCCCGTTTTCGATCACCTCCGCGCGGACTCCCGGCCCGAGCAGCTTCGCATCCTTCGACGACATGGCTACCACCCGCCGGTAGCGCGCGGTTTGGCGCTTCTCGAAGCGCCGCCAGCGGTAGTAATCCCACCACGACCGGAGCGTGCGCCACTCGCGCGCCACCTGGCCGAAAAGGTCGAAGGCGACGTCGTGCTCCACCAGCACGTCTCCGCCGTACTCGGCCAGTTGCGCGTACTCCACTTGCAGCGCTTCGAAGCGAAACCTGCGGCGCTCCTCGGCGATGGCCTTTTGCATGCCCGGCGCGCGGTACTCCAGAACCGTGGGGGGCAGCACGGTGGACCATAGCGGCTCGCGGTAGCGCGGCCTGCGGACCAGAACCAGCCGCGCGCAAAGCTCCTGAATGGCCGCGGTATTCTCCAGGTCGCCCAAGTCGTAGAAGGCGAACAGCTCGATATCGAATTCGCGGGCCATTTCCCGCAACAGGTTATACATCCTCACCACGCCGCCGTGCGAAAGCGGGTAGGGGAAATAGGGTGAGAGCACCGCCACGCGGCGGCGCTCCGGCGAGCAGGGGCGGCCATCCAGCAGGGTGTAATCGCGGGGCCTCACCGAGCGATCCCGCTTAGGCCACGGCCACCACCAGGGCCGCAGGTATATGCGGTCCAGCCCCACGCCAAGCCGGAACAGCAGCGATGCCAGATCCAGCCGCAGATGATGCCGCTCGAGGCGCGAATTGTACGCCAAGATCTTGCGCGGCGCCATCCGGTACGCCGCCAAACGCAGGGCGTTCCACTCGCCTGAAAGCATCACCGGCGCAAGTCCGATGCGGTAGCGGCGAAGCTGGCGGCGCAACTCGGGCCAGTTCTCCCGGGTGGCCGTGAAGTGGCGCCGGTCCGGCACGAGCCCACGCACTTCCTCGGCCATGCGGCGGCACAGCTCCGGCGGGCCCGAACAAAACGTCACCACCACGGCCTCCGGGTCTTTGCCCAGCAGGCCGAAAATCCAGCGCTTCAGGCGTTGCTTCAACGAACCGACCTCCGTAACACGGCGCACGCGGCGAGGGGCGTAACCGCCGCCACGAACATCAGCGGCGCGTAGCCGTTCCGTTCAACCACCCAGCCGAAAACGGGTGAAACCAGGGCTTGGGTGGCGCCGTAGGACGCCGTCAGAATCGACACGGCGAAGGCCGCGCGCGCGCCGCCGAAGACATCGAGCGGCAGCGTGTACATGTTCACGCTGAAGGCCGAAACGGCGGCGAAATTCAGCGAAATCCCCGCCGTGGCCCAGGCCGCTGTTGGCGCCGCTGGAATCGCCGCCGCCATCAGCGCCACCGCCGCCGCGATGAGACACGCGCGGAAGCGGGCGGCCGGGGCGGCCATGCCGCGCTCGATGAATCGCAGGGAAACAGATCCCCCCGCGAATCCGCCGAGCAGGGCCGCCAGCGGGGGAATCCACGCGTACCAGGCCGATTGCAGCAGCGTGAGATGATGCCGCGTCACCAGGTACTTGGTAGTCCAGTTGGTCCACAGCGAATAGCCCGTCATGGCCAGCGCATTGGCCGCCACGAAGGCCCACAGACGGCGGTCGCGCAGCATGCCGGCGCTGGCCCCCGGAGGCGTTCTCGGAGGCGCGGCGGCGATGCCACGGCGCGCGGTCCAGTTCCACACCGGAATCCACATCAGCCCCAGCAGACCGGTGGCGACGAACGCGTTCCGCCAGCCGAAGCGGATCCACAACCAGGTGGCAGCCACCGGCGCGAGCGTCGCGCCCAGGCTCACGCCGGCCTGGTTCACCGCGTTGCCCATGGCGCGCTCCCCGGGCTTGAGGTATTGGTGGATGGCCTTGCCCGCCCCCGGCATGCCGCCCGCCTCCGCCACGCCCAGCGCCGACCGGCAGCCCACCAGCCCGCCCAGCCCGCGCGTGAATCCGGTGGCGATTCCGGCGCACGACCACAACCCCACCGCCAGGCTGATGCCCAGGTTCAGCCCCACGCGGTCTATGAGCATGCCCGCCAGAGGGGCGCTCACGGCGTAGGTGATGGAGAACGCGGAGAGAATCAGGCCGTACTCGGTGTCCGAAAGATGGAACTCCGCGCAGATCGCCGGCGCGAGGGTAGCCAGCGTCTGCCGGTCCAGGTAGTTGATGGCCGTGGCCAGAACGAAGACCGCCAGCGCGCACCAGCGGAAGCGGGAGGCGTCTTGGGGCGGACTCACTGGAACTCGATGGAGGCCACTTCGCCGGCCGTGGCCAGGCGCGAATCGGCCTTGGGGAAGTATTCGATAACCACCCGGCGCGGCTTCTGCGCGCCGCAGCCGAGCGTGGTCTGGCCCGGCCCGTCGATGGCCACCTTGGCGGGGTCCGTCACCAGCAGCCGGACGGTTTTGCGATCGTCGCCTTCGATCACCAGGCGCGCCTGCGAGCCCACGCAGTCCACCTGTTTCAGCGTACCCGCGACCTTGCCTCCGGGATGCGGGCCGTCCCACCAGGGCACGGCCTTGGGATCGGTTTGCGGCGCGCCGTTATTGTACTTCCGTTCGAGCGCGTGGACTTCGGCGCGGGCCTCGGTCTTCAATCTCTCGATATCGCGCGCGTCTTCTTCGGCCTGGCGTTTCTTCTCCGCCGCTTCGTAGTCCAGCCGCTGCTGTTCGATGGCCATGCGCGCCGCGTGCATGCGCTGGCGCTCGGCGGGGTCCACGGCAGCCTGTTCGCCCGCCGTCCAGGCTTTGGCGGCGTCGCCGTAGTTGTGGTCCGCCAGGTAACACTCGGCCAGCGCCTGCCAGTAAGCGGCGTTGCGCGGATTTCGCTCGGCCGCCGCCTTCCAATGCGCCAGCCGCCGGGCGGGCTCGGTATCGCGCTTGGCCAGCAGCGCGAAAGGCTCATCGAGCTTGGGGTTGATGCCGGCGGCCTTCAACAGCGCCTGCTCGGCTTTGCCGTTGTCCGGCTCCAGCTTGGCGTACTCGATGTAGCAGAGCGCGCTCGAGCTTCCCGCCTCCATGGAGGAAGCGAAATGTAGCCGCGCTTGATCGGCTTGGCCCGCGCGCAGGGCCAGCAGCCCGAGGCCCTCTTCCGCCTCCGCCATGTGGACGCCGTCGCGGATGAGCGCCTGGTATTCGGCGGCCGATTGCGCGCCGGCCAGCAGGTCCGCGCGCGCCAGCCTGGCGTCCGCGTCCGAGACTGGCTTTTCGGGAAAATCGTTGGGGCTCAGGGCGCGGCTGGGGAGCGTACGGGCCTCGAAACCTCCGGCGCTAAAATGCCGTTTCACCTTCGCCTCCACCTCCGCCGGCGTCTGGCCGAAGGCGTTCCGGTAGGCCACGTCCTCCGAAATCCCCTGCCGCAGATCGTACAGCAGCACGCGCACTTTGCCGTAGTAGTCGGGATCGACGATCAGGAAATGCACGCGCGCCCAATCCAGGTCGGGCTTGGGCGGAGGCGCCCCGGCGGTAATATGGATGCCGTTCACCTCGAAGGTGGAGAAGAACTCCGCCAGCCCGCGCTCGAAAGCGGCCGGCATGCGCGCGGTGTTGGCATCGAGAAAGAGGCGCGTGAGGGCGCGGTACGCGTCAGGCGGCGCGCCGGCCTTCTCCGTCGTCGCGATGGCGTAACAGGCGCGGCCTTCAGCCAACGGCGCCGGGGAAGTCCAGCCCTTGAGATTCTTGAAGACCAGGATGCGGACGGGCAGGGGAGCGGTCAAGTCGTCCTCGCCCACCACCTGCCCCAGCGCATAGCGGAATTCCTCGAACCGCGCCAGCGCGTCGCGCCCCGCCCGCGCCCCGGCGTCGGTGAGGACTTCGAACGGTCCCGAGGCGAACCTGAGCCAGGTGTCCGCCGCCAGCACTCCGGGGAACAAAAAGAGAAGCCACAACCGCCGCATGCACCCTCAATTATCGCCCCGCGAACCCCACGCCCGCCATGCCGGTTCCGGAGCAGTTCTGCTAGAATAAAACTGCAAACCAGACGGCGCTATCGTCTAACGGTTAGGACAGAGCCCTCTCAAGGCTTAAATACGGGTTCGATTCCCGTTAGCGCTACCAACGAACCCAATGGTGCGTCCCCGCATCCCCCCGACTTTTTGCGAAACGAAGCCAATCCTGACCGGAACCGCGCCAACTGTCACTTTGGTTCCGCCGGCGTTTTGCGAAACGAAGCCAATCCCGGCCTGCCCGCGGCCAGATCGGCGGATGCGCGGTTGCGGACCGAAGCCGGGGGCCTCGGCTGGAGTTGCAAAACGAAGCCAATCCGGCCCGGAGCGAGGATGGCAAAACAAAGCCAATCTCCGGGCCTCGCTCGAGCAGGAACCCGGCCTTTCCAGCCCAGCGCCACATGGGACGCCGGACGCCGCGCTCCCCAAGCGGGCGGCGCCCTTTCGGTTTCAGAGTAGCAGGCGGGTTAGGCGGGTTTTGGGGCTGGGGCTGGGAAGTGATTGAAAAGGCTGGGTAGATTTTGATCCGGATGGCGTGAATCCACGGACAGGGCATCGCTCACCGCGCCAGCCAGAACCGCCGGCCCAAAGGGTTTTTGGATGAAGCGCCAACCGGGCTGGAACAACGGCTTTCGCAAGGCGCCGCACGCCGACATCAACAGGACGCGCATTCCCGGCCGGCGAGCGGTTAACGTCGCCGCAAGATCGGGGCCGGTCATGTCCGGCATCTCAACGTCGGAAAGAAGAAGGCGAATCCGTCCAGGGTACACCGATTCGATCTCGATCGCATCGGCAGGGGAGGAAGCCGAGAGCACAAAGTAGCCGGTGTCCCTCAGGATGGCGCCCACGCACTGCAGCAAGAATGGATCGTCGTCGACCACCAGAACCGCTGCCGGGTATGTCGCAGTGCGCCGGCGCATCACAACTCCCCTCGCCAACCGACGCAGGGGCGAACCGGAAGTACCAGGCAGCGGAGCGGCGTGTTCATTTCATTGACAGAATGGCCCAGGCTGGCCGTGGTTACAATACAGTCCAACCCGCGTTTGCGCACGGGGCGCACTGTAAGAGACCTCACCCGCGGGGCCTAGAGGGAACCGCGGGGATCATATCCGTGCAGCATCGTCTCCCGGAATTGCAGGGTTTTGGGGGATTTGCCGGGTGTGAAGGTGATCCGAGACTAAAAGAGAGCCTTGGAGTCTCGTTCCATGCCGCAGTCTGTTTTTGACATCCTGCTCATCGAAGACAACCCGGGCGACGCGGAACTGGTGAAGGAAGCGCTGGCGGGCGCCAGTGACGCCGTGTTCAAGGTCCACTGGGCCCAAGCCCTGCTGCCCGGGCTGGACCGGCTGGCGCGCGGGGACATCGATCTTGTGCTCCTCGATGTGTCTCTCCCGGATAGCCACGGCTTGGACGGCTTGAACGCCATCCGCATCCATGCGCCCGAACTTCCGGTGGTGCTCCTCACGGGGTGGGATAGCGAGTCCCTGGCGCTGCGGGCCGTGCAAGGCGGAGCGCAGGATTACCTGGTGAAGGGAAAGTTGGAGGGAGCGGATCTGGCGCGTACGCTGCAACGCACCATCGTCCGGCAGCGGACGCAGATGGCGGCGTCGCCAGCGGATTCCGGGCAGCCGCGCGCCATGGTGGTGGGCCTTCTGGGCGCCAAGGGCGGCGTGGGAGCCACCACGATCGCATGCCACCTGGGGCGAGAGCTCAACCGGCAAACCGGCGGCCGCGTTTTGCTCATGGATCTCGATGGGGGGTCCAATGCGATCGCTTTCCTGATGAACGCAAAAGGATCCTACACCATCCTGGACGCCTCCGCCGATATTCTCCGTCTGGATCGCGACATGTGGGCGAAGCTGGTGGCGTCCGGCGGCGTCGGCATCGACATCATTCAATCCGCGGGTCCGGTGTGCAAGGAAGAACAGTCGCCCAAGGCGGAGAGGATCCGTTTCATCATCCGGTTCGTGCGCTCCCTCTACCAGTTCATCGTGATCGACATGGGACGGCTGAGCCCGTTTTCCGCGCGGGTGGCCGAAGACGTCGACCGCCTGCACCTGGTCGGTACCTTCGACGTCCTCGGGCTGCATGAGGCGAAAGAGACGGCGCACGCGCTGGGGCAGGCCGGATTCAGCTCCGACCAGTTCGCGCTGGTTCTCAATCAGGCGTCGGACCGGCCCACTTTCTCGGATCGCGAACTGGAGAAGATCCTGGGGGTACGCGTGGAAGTCACCCTGCCTGACGTCCACAAAGACTTTTCGCATGCTTCGCTGGACGGAAAGCGGCTGGGAGAAAGCCGCTCATTCCAGCAGCATATCGCTCGGTTCGCCGCCCGGATCGCGGGCGTGGAAAAGGACCCCCAAACGCCGAAGCCGCGTTTCTCATTTCTGCCAGGAGTCCTGCGTGGCGCGGAAACCAGAGTCTAACGTGCATCCGCCACGCGAGGCGGGCGCCAACGGCAGCGGCACGCTCGCCCCGCCGGGGCCCGTGGAATCTTGGGGAGCCGAAGAACTGGCGGCCACCCTGGACTCGGCTGGCGTCGGCATCTGGGCGCTGGATCCGGAGGGCCGTTGCGTATTCATCAACCAGGCAGCCTGCCGCGTGCTCGGCTATGCTCCGGAAGAATGCCTTGGCCAGAAGCTGCAATGCCGAATCCATAAGGGTCACTCCTGCGGTTGGATCTGCCCACAGCACGACTGCCACGTCCAGAGGGCGCTCGCGAGCGAATCGGCGGTGCAGGTGGATGACGATGTGTTTCACCGGCGCGACGGGACATCATTCGCGGTGCAGTACTCCATCCAACCCATAGTCGTCGAAGGCCGCCCGCGGGGTTCGGTGATCAGCATGACCGACATCACGGCGCGGAAGCGCGCGGAGGAGGCGCAGGCAATCTATGTAACCGCGCACGACATCACCGATCAGAAGAGGACCGAAGAGGCTCGGAGGAAGAGCGAGGAGAAGTTCCGCGAGTTGTTCGACTGCGCTCCGGTGGCGTATCACGAATTGGACCTGGACGGCATAGTGCGGCGGGTCAACCGGGCCGAATGCGACCTGCTTGGTTACCAGGCGGGCGAGATGTTGGGCCGGCCGGTGTGGGAGTTCATCGCCGAGGCGGACCGGGAAGCCAGCCGCGCGGCCGTTCGCCGGAAGCTGTCCGGGGAACAGGCGCTAGCGCCCGACCAGCGCCGTTACCTCCGGCGCGACGGCGGCGAGTTGTGGCTTGAATTCCACGATAGCCTGGTGCGCAATGAGGGGGGCCAGACAGCCGGCATTCGCACCGCCCTGCTCGACATCACCGAGCGCAGGAAGGCCGAGGAGCGGATCGCGAAGACGCTCGTGCGGCAGCGGGGCGTCAACCGGTTGCAGCATAGGCTCTTGAGCCCGGCGCCGCTCGAAAACAAACTCCGGCAGGTCACCGACGCCATCGTGCGCCTGTTCGACGCCGATTTCTGCCGCATCTGGCTGATCCGGCCCGGAGATCTGTGCGAACGGGGCTGCCCGCACGCCGAAGTGCGCGAGGGGCCGCACGTCTGCCGGCGCCGTGAGCGGTGTTTGCATTTGCTGGCCAGTTCCGGCCGCTACACTCACATCGACGGCCCGGGCCACCGGCGTGTTCCATTCGGGTGTTACAAGATCGGACGCGTGGCATCAGGCGAAGATCCCAAGTTCGTCTGCAACGACGTCCGGAACGATCCGAGTATTCACAATCAAGCCTGGGCCCGCGAGTTGGGACTGGAGTCGTTCGCGGGATACCAGTTGCGAACGCCCCTAGGAGAAACCCTGGGCGTTCTGGCCCTGTTCGCCAAGCATCCGATCCAGGCCGATGAAGATGCCATGCTGGACGGACTCGGGAACACCGTGGCTCGGGTGGTCAGCCAAGCCGGTGTGGAGGAAGCGCTGCGGGCGAAAGAATACACTCTGTCTGAATCGCAGCGCATCGCCCACGTCGGCAGTTGGAGCTGGGAATTGCCGATGGGCGCAACCGCGTGCGCATGGACGCCCGAAACGTATCGTGTTTTTGGAGTTTCGCCGGATACCTTTGTCCCGTCCGCCGAGGGGTTTCTGAATTTGATTCACGCGGACGATCGGGCTTCCATGCAGGCATGGATCGACGCCTGTTTGGCGGGGGAAGAACCACCCGACCTGGAGTTCCGCGTCGGCTTGCCCGACGGCGGCGTCCGCCATATTCTGGGTCGCGGGCATTTGGAGCGGGGCGCGGAGAACCAACCGATCCGCGTGACGGGCATCGCTCAGGACATCACCGAGCGCAAGCAGGCCGAGGCGGGGCTGCGGAAAAGCGAAGCGCTGCACCGCCTGCTGTTCGATAGCTCGCGCGACGCCATGATGACTCTTGCTCCGCCCTGGTGGAAGTTCACCTCGGGCAATGCGGCGGCGCTGGCGATGTTCGGGGCCAAGGGTGCAGCGGAGTTCAGCGCGCTGGGGCCGTGGGATGTATCCCCCGAACGGCAGCCCGATGGCAGTCTCTCGGCCGACAAGGCCCGGGAAGCCATCGAGGCGGCCATGCGCGAGGGTTTCCGCTCCTTCGAGTGGATGCACCGGCGGCTGGACGGCGCGGAGTTCCTCGCCACCGTCGTGCTTACCAGGATCGAGATGGCCGGCCAAGCGTTTCTCGAGGCCACCGTGCGCGATATCACCGAGAGCAGGCGTTTGGCGGAAGACCTGGCGCGCCATGCCGAAAAGCTGGCCCGGTCGAATGCGGAGCTGGAAAGGTTCGCCTACGTGGCCTCGCACGATTTGCAGGAGCCGCTCCGCATGGTGGCCAGTTTCACGCAGCTTCTCTCCAAGAAATACTCGGGGAAACTGGACGAAACGGCCGACCGGTATATCGAGTTCGCGGTGGATGGGGCCAAGCGCATGCAGCAGTTGATCGTCGACCTGCTGGCGTTCTCCCGCGTGAACAGCAAGGAACTCGACCTCCGGCAGACCAACTGCGAGGCGGTGGTGCAGACCGCCCTACAGAACCTGAGCGCGGCCATGGAGGAAAGCGGCGCCGCGATCGAACGGGACCCGCTGCCGGTTCTCACGGCGGACGCGGGGCAACTCGGCCAGTTATTCCAGAACCTAATTGGCAACGCCATCAAGTTCCGCGGACAAGCCCCCCTTCGAATTCACATTGCCGCCGCCGATAGAGGCCCGGACTGGCTGTTTTCCATCCAGGACAACGGCATCGGAATAGACCCCCGCTATTCCGACCGCATCTTCCAGATCTTCCAGCGCCTGCACACCAGGGCGGAATACCCAGGCACCGGGATTGGGCTGGCGGTCTGCCAGAAGGTGGTTGAGCGGCACGGGGGAAAGATCTGGGTGGAATCCGAGCCTGGGGCGGGATCCACCTTCCGTTTCACAATCCCGAAACCCGGGAAATCGGAGTAACAGATGAACGCACAAGAGAGACCAGCCGAGATTCTGTTGATTGAAGACAACCCCGGGGACGTGGAGTTGATCCATGAGGCCCTGCAATTCGGAAAGGTGCTGAACCGCATTAGCGTGGCCACCGACGGCGAAGCGGCCCTGGCCTTTCTGAATCGCGCCCGCGGCTTCGAGAACGCTCCTCGCCCGGACCTGATTCTGCTCGATCTCAACCTCCCCAAGAAGGATGGCTTCGAGGTTCTGAGGGAGGTCAAGAACCTTCCGGATGTGAGCCGCGTCCCGGTGGTGATTCTGACCAGCTCTCAGGCCGAACGCGACATCCTGAAGAGTTACAATCTCCGGGCGAATTGCTTCATTTCAAAACCGGTGGACGTCGACGAGTTTCTCAACACGGTACGCTCGACCGGCGAATTCTGGCTCTCGATCGTCAAACTGCCGGTAGGAGACAGTCAGCGGAACGCGGCGCTCAGCGCCGCGGCCATGGGGCTCGGTCATCCGACATAGGGTGTTCACATGGACATAAGATTGGAGAAGATCCGGTTTTTCGTACGTCGGACTCTGGCCAGAACAAGTACATCAATCAGGTCAAGCGTGACGTTTCTACGGAGTTTCTGGAAGGAAGACGAGGGACAGGATCTCATTGAGTACACCCTGCTCATGACTTTCATAGCGCTGGCTGCGACGGCCCTGTTTCTGGGCGCCGGTAAGAACGTCAAGGGTGTCTGGGCGAACGCCAACACCCAGCTCGGCACAGCCAATAGCAACCTGGGGGGCAGTTAGCCCGCAATGTCACATACTTTTCTCATTTCCGGACGCCTGGACACATTGTGGGGCGGACCCCCTGGCCGGGATATGGACGGGTGTTCCCGTTTAAGCCCCTGGTTTGGCAACCCCGACGGAAATCCTTCTCGTCCTCATGAAAAAACACCTCCGTACCCCCCTCGAACAGCACTTCCAGATCCGAAATGTTGTCAATGATGTCGCCGGTCTAAAGTGTCAACCATGTCCCCGGCCGGTCAACACCCAGGGGCTAAAGCCCGGCATATGCATCCCGTTCGGCACGGCTAAAGCCGTGCCCTGATACGATGCGCCGAATTCCCGTCCGGCACGGCTAAAGCCGTGCCCTGATACGATGCGCCGAATTCCCGTCCGGCACGGCTAAAGCCGTGCCCTGATACGATGCGCCGAATTCCCGTTTGCGGCACGGCTGAAGCCATGCCCTGACACAATGCGCCAACTTCGGGATTCAGGCTGCGTGGCATGGGGCACTCGTGCCTGCCGTCCCGGCTTGGGAAAACGCGAACGGCGGACTCCAGTACTGAACCTTCCATACGTTATGAATCGCTTCAGTGGCCTTGAAAACGTCCCGCGCTCCGAGCAGGCGACAGGCGAGTCATTTCAATGTGGTATTCATTGCCCGACGGGAGTATAGTTACAAGCAGATCTTTTTGTCGGGCTTCCATCAGGCAGGCGAAAACCAGTGTCCGACGCTTGCCGAACAGGCGCCTGCCAAGGCGAGCCGTGAACGAACAGACGAGCGACGCGCGAACGCGCGGGAATCCTCCTCCCGATCAGTGGAAAAGTCATATTTTCGATAATTCCGCCGTTGGCATAGCCATCGCCGAAACCGACGGCCGGTTTTTGACGGCCAACGCCGCCTACCAAAGGATGGTTGGCTATACCGAGGCGGAGCTCCGGGAAATGACGTTTACGGTTCTTATGGAGGAAACCGACCGGCCCGCCGCCCGGGACCTCCTGAGCCAACTGGTCTCGGGAACGATCCGGCAGTATAAGATCGAGAGCCGCCACCGCTGCAAGGAAGGGCGCTCGATCTGGGTGCGGAAGACGGTGTCGCTGATCCCGGCGGGTCCGGATTCGTTGGGAAAAGTGTTGGTTGTCGCCGAGGACGTAACGGAGGGCCGGCGCGCCACGGACGAGCTGAGAAAACAAAACGAAATCCTTCAGAAAATACTCGATCACATTCCCATGATGATCGACTTCGTCGGCTTGGACGGCCGCAGCAAGTTGGTCAACCGGGAATGGGAGCGTGTTTTGGGATGGACCCTGGAGGAAATCCAGAGCCGCGGGATAGACGTTTTCAGGGAATGCTACCCGAACCTGCGCGATCGCCGGGAGGTGAAGAAGTTCATCGCCTCCTCGCGAGGCGGGTGGGCCCATTTCAAGACTCGTGTGCGGGATGGGCGGATGCTCGACACGATGTGGGCCAATGTGAGGCTCTCGGATGGGACGACGATCGGCATCGGGACGGAAATCACGGAGCGGATACGAACGGAGAACGCCCTGCGGCGTAGCGAGGCCTACCTGGAGGACTCGGAGCGGCTGGGCCACATCGGCACGTGGGCGTTGAACACATCCACTCTCGAAATCACCTTCTGGTCCAAGGAACACTATCGCATCTTCGGCTTCGACCCTGAGAAAGGCCTCCCGACTCTGGACGCGGTGATGGCCAGGATTCACGGGGACGACAGCGCCGTTCGGGACGCCATTGTCCGGGCGGTCCGTGGGAAGAGGGACTTCGATCTGGATTACCGAATCCTCCTTCCCGACGGATCCGTCCGGTATATTCACGCCATGGGGCGCCCGTTCGTGAACCGCGCCGGCGAGCTGGTGGAGTTCAGCGGCGTGTCCATGGACGTGACCGAACACAAGCTGGCGGAACAGGCCGTGCAGCGTTCGCTCGAGCTGCATCGTACGCTGGCCGCGCGGCTCGAGAGCGTTCGGGAGGAAGAACGGACGCGATTGGCGCGCACGATCCACGACGATCTGGGGCAGGTTCTGACCGGCATCAAATTGGATTTGAGATCCGAGCTGGATCACCCGCCGCCCAGCCGGCGGGCGCGCGCCAGGAGGTTTCAGGCCATCCTGAAGCTGATAGACGACGCCATCCAATCCGTCCGCAAGATCGCCACGGAGCTGAGACCGGGAATCCTGGACGAGCTCGGGCTGGTGGCCGCGATGGAATGGGCGGCCCAGGAACTCGCGGCGCGCACGGGCGCAAAGTGCACCCTGGATTTGCCGCGGGAAGACCTGGTAACGGAGCCGGAGGCCGCCACGGCGCTGTTTCGGATTCTCCAGGAAGCGCTGACCAACATCGCGCGTCACGCGGAAGCCACGGAGTTCGGCGTGCGCCTGGGTGAAGAGTCCGGCCTTTTGCGCCTGGAGGTTCGCGATAATGGAAAAGGCTTCCACGAAGAGCGGTTGCCGGCCGGCGGATCGCTCGGAATCGTGGGAATGAAGGAACGGGCGCTCCTGTTGGGCGGGGGCCTGACCATCGTAAGCGCGCCTGGGGAGGGCGCCATGATCGCCGCCTGGATACCGGGGAGGCGAAACAAGCGCAGGGCGAAGTGACCAAGGTACTCATTGCCGACGATCACCCGGTGGTGAGAAAGGGGCTAAAGGCCATCTTGACCAACGAGCTGCCGGGAGTTCTGTGCGGCGAAGCGGCGAACGGCCAAGAGGTTCTCGATCAGGCAGCCCTTCAGAATTGGGACATCGTCATTCTGGATATCGCCATGCCGGGGCGAAGCGGTCTGGATGCCCTCAAAGAACTCAAGCACACGCGGCCCAAGCTGCCCGTGCTGGTGCTGAGCAACTATCCCGAGTCGCAATATGGAAGGCGGACGCTGATGACCGGCGCCTCCGGATTCATGAACAAGGAAAGCGTGCCGGACGAGCTGGTGGGGGCGATCAGACGGATTCTGGCGGGGCGCATGTACGTAAGCCCGGCCATGGCTGAGAGTCTCGCGGAGCACGTGGATCAGGGTTCCGGCCGGCCGCCTCACGAAAGTCTCTCCAACCGGGAAATCGAGGTCCTGCGCCTGCTCGGCTCCGGCAAAACAACCCGGCAGATCGCCTGGGAGCTCCATCTGAGCCCGACGACCATCAGCACATACCGGACCCGCATCTTGATGAAGCTGGATATGAAGACCACCGCCGAGCTGATCCACTACGCGATTGGCTGCGGTCTGGCAGACTAACCCGGATAGCCACCACTCGACCCTCCTACGCGATCTTGACATAGCGTCGCAGCCACACGTCGGCGCGTTGCCTTGGGTTCAGAGATCTCTTCCTCGAGAAGCTCTCAGGAATTTCGGGGTTTCGTAGCTTGTTGGGACGGGCCTTCGGCCCGCGGGATTTCATGAAAATCCTGAGGGGCCAGCATCGCCAGGCATCGCCCGGCCGCTCCCTGACGGTCGCCCCTCGTTATCGATATGGTCGCGGCTCGTTATCTATCTGGCGAGCCGCGACCGTCAGGGAGCGGTTGGAATAGCCCGCAATTCTCACAGGTGGTCGGACTCCATGATGTGGCGCGGGCACTCTTGCCTGCCGCGTCGGCACTCGTGCCGACGCTTGGCCGCTACACTTTGTCAATTCCTCGAAGACGTGTCGAGACGAGACAGTCTCGACACGGCACGCACGAGTGCGTCCGCCACATCCATCCGACGCTTGTAGGCTAGACCTCGTAGTATAAATGACGACAAAAAGACTCATTTATCTCTACAAATAAGTGCCTTTTTCAACACTGACGATAGCTTACAGTATTAACTGGGCAGTACTAAGCAATGCCTTTAGAACTGATTCAGCAATCCACTGATCGAAACCGGGTATTTCTCTTAGATAACTCCCGCGGCCGCACTGATCGCGGCACGGGCGGCTTTTTCGAGAGGCGCGGCATGAACGGACTACGGGTCAGCGAACGCTCCGAGGCATTGCGTTACAGCGTCGCCGTCGGCAGCGTCGCATTATCGTTGCTGGCGCGAACGGCGCTCGATCCGGTACTTCAGGACGAACTGCCGTTTGTCACATTTTTTGCCGGGATAGCCGCGGCGGCCTGGTTCGGCGGCCTGGGGCCATCGCTGCTGAGCGTGGCGCTCAGTTTTGTGGCCGCCGAGTGGTTCTTCATTGGCCACGGACGCGCGCAGTTTCTGGCGACGCCTCACGACTTCGCGATGGCCGGCTGCTATTTCCTGGTGGCTGCGATCATCGTTTTCCTAAGCAATGCCATGCACAAGGCGCGCGAGTGCGCGGCGTCCCGGCAAGCGGAGATGGAACGGGAAATCGGCAAGCGAAGGCGGGCCGAAGTGGAATTGCGCGGGGCGCAGGACGAATTGGAGTACCGTATCCGGAAGCGCACCGCCGAACTGAGCGCCGCCATGGAAGCGCAGGAGGCCGAGAAGAAAGCCCTGGCCCATAAGAGCGCGGAACTGGAGCGCTCCAACGCCGAATTGCAGCAGTTCGCCTACGCCGCATCCCACGACCTTCAGGAACCGCTGCGCATGGTGGCCAACTTCACCCAACTCCTGGCGGAGCGATATTCGTCGCGACTGGACGACGATGGCCGGGAGTTCATCGCCTTTGCCGTGGGCGGCGCCGTCCGGATGCAGGCGCTGATACAGGATCTGCTGGCTTATTCGCGGGTGGGCGCCAGGAGCAAGAGTTTCGAGCCGGTGGACTGCAATGAGGCGTTCGGGCGCGCGGTATCGAACCTATACGCCTCGATCGGCGAAAGCGCCGCGCTGGTGAGCCACGACGAATTGCCGGTAGTCCAGGCGGACGCGACGCAAATGGTGCAGGTTTTTCAGAACCTGGTGGGCAACGGAATCAAATTCAAGGGCGCGGACCCTCCCCAGGTTCACGTTTCCGCGGTCCGGAAGGACGACGACTGGGTCTTTTCGGTGCGCGATAACGGCATTGGCATCGAGCCGCGGTACGCCGAGCGCATTTTCGTCATCTTCCAGCGCCTGCACCGTCCCGAGGATTATCCCGGCAACGGAATCGGGCTGGCCCTTTGCAGGAAAATCGTGGAGCGCCACGGAGGAGAAATCTGGCTGGAATCCCAACCCGGACAGGGATCCACATTCTTCTTCAGTATTCCGGTGGACGGCCAGAGGACCCGGATTGGGGAACGGGAAGCAGGGAAATGAGTAAGGAAAGGTGGAGGGATTCAAATGGGGGGAACCGCAGAACTTTTGTTGGTGGAAGACAATGACGGCGACGCGCGCCTGACGAGGGAAGCGCTGAAAGCGGGCCGTCTGTGGACCCACCTGAACGTGGTCCGGGACGGCGCGGAGGCCATGGCCTACCTGCGCCGGGAGGGTAAGTTCAGCGGCGCGGCGCGCCCGCACCTGATCCTGCTGGATCTCAACCTTCCTCGAAAAGACGGCCGGGAGGTGTTGCGGGAAATCAAATCCGACGAGGATTTGAAGCGCATTCCGGTGGTGGTAGTGACCACCTCCACGGCGGAAGAGGACATCCACCTCGCTTATGGGGCGCACGCCAACTGTTACGTCCCCAAACCCGAAAACCTGACCGAGTTTCTGGCGGTGGTGGAGGCCATCGAACATTTCTGGCTGTCCATCGTGAGGTTGCCGTCTTCATGAGCAGCCAATGCATTAGCGTCCTGATCATCGAGGACAACCCGGGCGATGCGCGGCTGGTTCAGGAAACCCTGAAGGGGGTTACGGACCCGAGCTTTACAGTGGAGTGGGTGGACCGTCTTTCTGTAGGCCTCGCCCGCCTGGCCGAGGGCGGCATCGACGTGCTGTTGCTGGACCTCGGCCTTCCCGACAGCCAGGGATTGGAGGCGCTGGCGCTGATCCGCGCTTTGGCGCCGACCGTTCCGGTGGTGGTGCTGAGCGGGGCCGACGACGAACAATTCGCGGTGGAAGCGGTACAGGCGGGCGCGCAGGATTACCTGGTGAAAGCCTATGCCAACCCCCACCTGCTGACGCGGGCGTTGCGCTACGCGATCGAGCGCAGGCGGGCCGACGAGGGGCTTCGGGAAAGCGAGGAGCGCCTGCGCCTGGCCATGACCGCGGCCAATGAAGCCATCTGGGAATACAATCCCGCCACCGGATATGCGCTATGGAATGAAACATACAGCGACGCTTCCGGCGGCGCGCCGGAGACCTGGTGTCCCGCCGAATTGGGGAAGCGCATTCACGATGAAGACCGCGAACGGGTGCTGGGGAGCCTGTTCGAAGCGCTGGAAGGCCAGGCGGTCTCGTGGAGCGCGCAGTACCGGCTTCTGCGCGCCGATGGCCAATGGTCCGACATACATGACCGGGCCGTAATCGCCCGCGACAGCATGGGCAAGGCGACGCGCGTTGTGGGGGCCATGCTCGACGTCACCAGCCTGAAGCGCGCCGAGGAAGCGCTGCAGCAATCCAACCAGAGGCTTCAGCGGCTTTCGAGAGACCTGCTGCGCGCCCAGGATTACGAGAGGCGGAGGATTGCGCGGGAACTGCATGACAGCACGGCGCAGCTCCTGGCGGCCCTGGGCATGAATCTCAGCCGCCTCAAAGAACCCGGGCTGGCCCCGGAGCGCCGGGCGCAGGCGCTCTCGGAGGCCACCGATCTGGCGGCGGCCTGCTCGGCGGAGATTCGAACCGTAACCTATCTCTTGCACCCGCCGCTGCTCGACGAAGTCGGGCTTCCGGCTGCGTTGCAAGCTTACGCTCAGGGCTTCAACCAGCGGACCGGGATCGAGGTGGAGATCGAAGTGGCGCCCGATTTCGAGCGGCTCGGCGCGGAGGTGGAAGCCACTCTCTTCCGCATCGTCCAGGAAGGGCTGGCGAACGTCCACAAGCACTCGGGCAGCCCGTCGGCGATCATCCGGCTGGAACGGGACGACCACGAAGTCCGGCTGGTATTGGGGGACCGGGGCCGCGGCCTCCCCGAGGCGCTGCGAACGCCGGCCAAGGGATTCGTGCGCTTTGGGGTGGGCGTTATGGGCATGCGCGAGCGCGCCGAACAGCTTGGCGGGCGGCTGGTGCTCGCGTCGAACGGGGGCGGAGCCAAACTGACGGTAGCTCTGCCGCTGGGTAAATCCAATGAAGAAAACAAGGTTATTGTTAGTTGACGATCACCAGGTTGTCAGGCGGGGCGTGGCCGGAGTCATAGGGGACGCACGGCCCGATTGGGAGGTGTGCGGCGAAGCATCCACGGGCCGCGAAGCCGTGGCCGCCGCCGCCAGTCTCAGGCCGGATATCGTGGTGATGGATATCTCCATGCCCGATATGAACGGCCTGGAGGCCATGCGTGAGATTCTGAAGGACAACCCCTGCACGCAGGTCCTGATTCTGTCGATGCATGAATCGGAGCAGATCGTACGCGACGTTCTGGGCGCGGGCGCCCGCGGCTACATTCTCAAGCAGGATGCGGGCAACGATCTGATCACGGCGCTGGAAGCCGTCCGCCAGCATAAGCTGTACTTCACTTCCAGGGTGTCCGAAGTGGTACTGAGCGGGTATCTGGGCCACGCCGCCGCGGACGCGCTCCCGGAGGCGTCTTCCAGCCGCCTCAGCTCGCGGGAGTTCCAGATCGTCAAACTCGTGGCCGAAAGCAAGTCCAATAAGGAGGTGGCGCACATCCTCGACATCAGCGTCAAAACGGTGGAATCGCACAGGGCCCATATCATGGAGAAACTTGGGTTTCATTCAGTGACCGAACTGGTCCGCTACGCCATCCGCAACAACATCGTGGAGTGCTGACGCCGAACCGGATTTTCGACTACGGGACATAGCTCCTCGTTCCTGGAACGCCTGAACGAGGACGGGAAGGAGTATCTCATGGACGTTACAAGAATCATCGCCGAGCTTCGCGCGGAGCGCGAAGACATCGAACAGGCGATCCTCTACCTGGAGCAACCCGAGGCGGCGGCGCGGCCGGTAATCGCAATCGCAAGTTCCCTGAAAACCAGCAGGCTCGCCGCACACGGCAGCGACGAGCCTGCAAGCGCCGCGTAGGAGCATCCGCGGAATAGCGGCGTGCGCCATGGAACCCTCACACGCCGGGGACGTCAGTGTGCCGCGAGTCGGTTCCTTCAGAACGCGGCCTGCCGCCGGGCCTGGCGGGCCGCCATGGCCGACAGCATCAAACTTATGATTATCATCGGCGCCAAACCGATCACTTCCACTCCTTTCCACGTCTGCCCGTCCCGGCAAAGGTAGGCAACCGCGGTAGTGAGATTGATGGTCAAGGCGCCGGCGCAGACCACCAGGCTGAACCATCGGGGCAGGCCGGTATCGTCCATTTCGCTATAACGGCAGGCGCTCATGACGATGCCCAGCCCCAGCGTGCAGGTGCAAACCGCGCTCAGGAAGGACATGGGCGCCCGCGACTGCCAGACATAGCTGGGAACCCCCGTCATGTAGCCCATGGCGGCCACGATCCCGATCGCGAAGATGATGGAACCCAGAATCGCGATCATCTTCAGCCGCTTCTCGAACCATCGGTGGGTGTGGCGCAGGAACAATGCCACCGCGCCGAGCAACAGCACGACCAGCGTGTTGGGCGCGATGACATCCCAGTCCGCCACTCCCAGGTTGGCGGCGATCATGGTTTCCACTCTGGGCCCCGCCCCGAACGCTCTTTCGGCCACCAGCGAGATTACCATCGACATGGTGACCATGGCCAGCACCGAGGTTACCCGCGGGAACCAGCAGCCGATTCCAATCAAGGCCAGGCCGCAGGCCGCAAAGCCCAGCGCCGCGGCAGGCGAAGTGGAAACGCTGGCCGGCAATAGTTGGGTATCCGGCGCCCGGTGCAGCGCCATGGCTACCAGGATGGCGATTCCCAACCCGGCGCACATGCCGCCGCTCACGATCAGACCGGCGTGGTAAATTGGGCCTGCCCGATATTCGTTTTGCATTGTCCTAGGTTACGCGGCTGCCGGCGCTGTCCGCTGCGAGCATCCCGGAGTGTGCCCGGTCCTCGCGCGCCGGTAACGCTCCAGCGACCGAATCAGCGACAGTACGGTCTCCCGGCGCCGGTACAGGGCCGCCAGTTCGAACTCGAAGTTGCGCCGTCGAAGTTCAGCCTGCACGTGGTTGTTCGCCTCCCAAGTCGAGTTTGCATCGGAAGGCCGGCTCCGGGGTATCCCAACAAACCCCGATTTAGCGAAGTGCGAGCGGCAGTTTCACCGGCTGTTTTCCTCTATGAAACGCGGGGGGCGCGCCGCCGCTCTACAGTCTGCCGCCCGAATCGTGCGCAATGGATTGTCCGGAATTCGGTACGCGTGGGGATACCGGAGGGCGCCCCGTCCGCCCCATGCTTATCAAGGGGGGGCTTCGACCCCGGATCGAAGGAATACGAGGTGATGGGAAAATGACGACCGTGGCGCTGTACTGCGAGCAACCGGTCCTGACGGCCGGCCTCCAGACCGTAATGGACGGTCTGGACGACTTCACGTTGGCAGCGGTCTTCACCGACCTCAATCCGCTAATGGAGCATATCCGAACGCGCCGCCCGAACGTAGTTCTTCTGGAGGTGACCTCCGCCATCACCTTCGCCACGCTAACCAAGCTGAAATCCATGGCCGGCGACGCGCCGATCGTTCTCTGGGTTGATGTCATCGCCATGGAGTTTGTGTCCCAGGCGCTCGCTCTGGGAGTCCGCGGCATCCTCCGCAAGAGCCTGCCCATCGAGCTTCAGATCAAATGCCTGCGCAACGTGGCGGCGGGCGACCTATGGGTGGAACAGGGCCTCTGCGACCGGCTTCTCACCTCCAAGCGGATCGCTCTGACCAGGCGGGAACGCCAGTTAGTGAGCCTCCTGGCCCAAGGCCTGAAGAACAAGGAGATCGCCTATGCCATGACCTTGAGCGAGGGAACGGTGAAGGTCTATCTATCGCGGCTCTTTCAGAAAGTAGGCGCCAACGACCGCTTTGACCTCGCCCTCTATGCGCTCAAAAACCTGTTCTTCGATGCAGCGCCCGAAACGGAGCCAGCCCGAACCGCCGGCGAGGGCCGCCTGCCAGCGCGACTCTCGATGGAACTCCCGCTCCCCGGCTTCGTGAGCATTGAGCGTTTCGCGGCCGGCGTCAGATCGACCTCCTAGCCTGCATGTCTCACAGGTGGCCCGAAGAGGTGGCGCACGCACTCGTGCGTGCCGTGTCGAGACTCTTCTCGACGCGTTCGGGGTGCGGACGGTCCGTCGAGTCGCGGCGTCGGCATGAGTGCCGACGCGGCACGCACGAGTGCGTGCGCCACGTTGTCGCGGCGCGGGCGGCCCGGGCAACCCCGGCCCGCCGCTATTGAAACCGCCACCGGGGTAAGGAGAGGCTATGTCAACTGAACCCATCAAGGTACTGCTGGTTGAAGACAACATGGGAGATGCCTGCCTGTTATACGAGGCCCTGGCCGAAGCCCTGCCCGAACAGTTCCAGACGACCCACGTCCGGCGGCTCAGCGAGGCGCTGGAACACCTGTGGGAAGAGACTTGCAACGTAGTCCTGCTTGACCTCGGGCTGCCGGACAGTCATGGCCTTGACACGCTAGTGGTAACCCGGGCGCAAGCGCCGGGCGTGCCCATCGTGGTGCTGACGGGTTTTCAAGACGAAGCGCTGGCGGTTGAGGCGCTCAAAGGGGGGGCGCAGGACTATCTGGTCAAGGGGCAGGTGGATAGCAAGCTGCTGGTGCGCTCCATGCGCTATGCCATTGTGCGCAAGGCGACGGAGGAGGCGCTGCTGGGGCAGGGAGTAGCTCTCGCCAGGGCGGTGGAACTGCAACGCTCGCGGCGACGGCTCATAGCCGCGCACGAGCGCGTTCGCCAGGAAACCTCCGCCCAGCTAAACGATGGCGTGCAAGAAAGGCTCTTAATCCTGAAGAGCCACCTGCGGGAGGTTTTGAAGAAGACAAGCTCCGCGCCGGAAACCACCCGGCTTCTAAGCGAAGTAATCGACGCAATGAACCAGGTGATCGAGCGGGAACTACGCGTTATCAGCCGCCGCCTATACCCTTCGACTCTCAGCCACGGGCTAGTCCCGACCTTTCTTTCCTTTGCCGCTCGTTTCACGAATCCGGCCGTTGAAGTGGAGATGGACGAAGAGCTTGTGGGGCGGGAGAAGGCCGACCGGAACTGGATTCCGGAACCGGTGAAGCTGGCGTTGTACCGCATTGCCGAAGAGGCTCTGACCAACGCGACGGAGCACGCCAAAGCCGGCAAGGTCAGCCTGCGGCTGGACATGTCCCGGGAAGGCTGGCTGCGGCTCACGGTGCGGGACGACGGCCGCGGCTTCGATGCGGAAAGCGCGCCTGCTGGCGGACTGGGGGTGGGAACCATGCAAGATTACGCCGACGCCGCGGGCGGGCAGTGCGTGGTTCATGGCGCTCCCGGCGAGGGCACGGAGGTTATGGCCGTGCTCCCTCTCTCACGGCCCGGCGCGGAGCCGCCGGAGGCCTTGGAGAGAGGAGGCGAGTGATGGAAAAGCAGATTGAGACCTGCCCCTGGTGCCATAAAGAGCTGCAGGTGGAATCGGGGCGTCAACGCCTCTACTCGTGCCCCTTCTGCATGAAGGAATTCACCTTTACCCCTGGCGCCGCTCAGGCGGCCGGCAGGCCACCGGCGCAACGGCCAGCGGCAGGAGGATCTGCTTTACCGTCGGATTTCGTCGAGACGCCCTTTGTCAAGGACCTGGTGGACCGCACACTGGTCTATCTCCTGGATGGCTTGCACGTTCACCTATCCGGTCCGGCGGGAAGCGGCAAGACCACCATCGCGCTCCACGTGGCCCAGCAGTTGGGCCGTCCGGTGGTGCTCATTCATGGAGACGACCAAATGGGCACCGCGGACCTGGTAGGCAAGGAGAGCGGGTACAAGCGGACTTATACCCACGACGAGTACATTCATACGGTGCTCAAGGTAGAGGAGGAATCCAAGCCCTTGTGGGTGGGAAGGGCACTCACGGAGGCCTGTCAGAAAGGCTCTACCGTGGTTTATGACGAATTCACGCGTTCGCGGCCCGAAGCCAACAACGTGCTTCTCTCAGTCCTGGAGGAGCGGGTGCTGCCCCTGCGCGGCGAGCATATAGCCGTTCACCCCGATTTCCGAATCATCTTCACGAGCAATCCCGCCGACTACGCCGGGGTTCACGGCGCCCAAGACGCTCTCCTGGACCGAATGGTCACGATCCTCCTGAGCGGGTTCGACCAGGATACCGAGGCCGGCATCACCCAGACGCACTCCGGGCTGCCTCTGGCGGAGGTGGAACGGATCGTAACCCTGGTCCGCGCCTTTCGCGATGCAGGGCTCAAGACCAGCAGCGCCAGCGTCCGTCCGGCCATCCTGATCGCCAGGATCCTCCGGGTGCGGGACGGACACGCCTATGCCGGAAATGCCGTCTTTATCCAGACCTGCCGGGATGTGCTGCTCTCTCAAGCGCGCCGCACGGGCACGACGCCACAGGAGGACCAGCAAAACGACGAGACGCTGTTGCGCCTGATCCAGGAAATCTGCTCCGCGCCGCTGCCCGTGAAGCACCCCACTCTCGACGCGGCATTCCATGGGATGGAGGCCGGCAGCCTTATGGCGGAGCTGAGCGAAGATAAGGAGTTCCAGGATCTGCTGCTCAAGAAAATACGGGAGAGGGGGCTGGCCGGCAAGCCGCTCACGAAGGTCTCATAGAGAATCTCAAGACGGCGAGCGGACGCAGGCATAGGGCGGGCCATCAGCCACCGGCTGAACGCGCCGTAGAGCGGGCCTCCGGCCCGCCATGCCCGCATCCATGCGGGCATTCTTTCTACCTGCCGCAGCCGAAGAACGTCGGCGGGGACGCCGACGTGGCAGGCCGGAGGCCCGCTCTACGGGTGCGGGGCGCTTATCGTCGGCTTGGACTTCCGGCCCGCACTGCACCACGAAAGGCCCCGAGGCCGACTCAGCCTGAATCCCGAAGTTGGCGCATTGTATCAGGGCACGGCTTCGGCCGTGCCGCAAACGGGAACACCCGGGGGGCTTTAGCCCCTGCTCTTTCATGAGGACGAGAAGGATTTGCGTCGGGGCTGCCGAACCAGGGGCTAAAGCCCAGAAAATGCTGCCTGATCGGCACGGCTCAAGCCGTGCCCTGATACAAAGCCTGTTCTTTCCAGGTAATAGCCTGTAGGGATTCAGTTTGTCCGAAGTTAACTTCGTAATTCAGGCTCAGGCCGGGATTGCCTCACTCGGCGCGGAAGCCTCAAGCCTTGCCAGCCTTTCGTCGATTTTGGCGAGAGACGCTTCCAGTTGTCCTTGAGGAGCCTGGCTGCAAAAAACGGGGTTGTTGACCCACCAATCCATGCCCATCTCCTTGGCTTTGTCCACCGAACAGATCACCAGGCGGATCTGAATGGAGAGTAACTCAATATCCACCAGCTTAATCTTGATGTCGCCGGCGATGACAATGCCTTTGTCCAGCACCCGCTCGAGGACATCCGACAGAGTCGAGCTCTGCAATGCGTGAGTAACTGCCTGTGCCATTAAAGATCTCCCATGCTAATCAGAAAAGCCGCCCCAAGGGCCCCAGATCGAGGTTCAAGTCGTCCTCTTCCAGGCCGAATTCCCTTCGCAGGCGATCGATTTCCTCCGCCTGGCCCATCAGGGTGAGGCCCAATCGCTCGATCTGCTCCTCGGTGAGCGAGCCGGCGTCGATGCGCCGGAGCGCCTGACGCTCCAGCAGTTCGTGCAAGAGCTTGACGAGAGTGAGGACGAGCTGACCAAGCCCGTTTTTCAGGCGGTCCGGGTCCAGATTCAGGCGGGCCCGGGCCGGAGCTTCGTTATATGGCGCCCGGCGGCGGATCTTGTCGTCCTGCTGCATCACCAGGGCAAAATCCCGGATGGATTCAGACTCGACATGCGCGATTTCGACGGCGCCCATTTGTGCTCCCCTTCCCGACCTCAAGCGTCAAACCGGCCGAGGCTCGTCCGTTCCCCAGGCTCTCCCGCGCGGTCTCGATGGAGGTCAAAACCAGATTCAGACCCAAGTACAGAAGATCCACGTCGGCGACCGAAATGGTCACCTCGCCCGCCACCACCACGCCCTTGTTCAGCACGCGGTCGAGGACCTCGCAGACCGAAACGCGTTCGTCTTCCTCCAGCGCGCATAGTTCCGTCGTGAATCCATCGCCGTGCGCGGTTTCAGGCTGCATCACGGCTGGCCATCTCCCGCACGGCGGGCCTGTACAGGCGCCGCCCAAACTTTTCCAACCGTTCCAGCCCGGCGATCTCCGGCTGTCTGTAAATCAGCGTCTGTTGCTTTTCGGGAAACACATGCCGAAAGCTCTCGGCCACCAGCCGCTCCCTTGGCGGCAGGCTGGAACACAAGCGGCAATTTCCCGGCGGCGTCATCAGGTTCAGGAACACCAGCGGGGTGGCAATGCCCATCCGGTCGCACGCGTCCACCAGATCCCTGGTTTCCTCGAGCGCCATCCGCGTCGGGACGCTCACCACATACAGCGCCGCGGCGGCGGGGTTTTGAAGCAGTTCCCGGAGTTTCTTCAGATTCCGCGAGATTTCGACCAGCGCGTCGGCGAATCCCGGCAATTGCAGGATGCGCTCGTACTTCAGAAAGAGGTTGAAGAAGGCCTTCAACCAGTCATTGATAAGATCCGGGAGTTCGAGCAGGCGAATCAGGTGCCCGGTTGGCGCGCAGTCCAGCACGAACAGGTCGTAGCTGTCGCGGGCCAGAAGGTCCATGATGCGGGTGAGGGCCATGATTTCATCGAGCCCCGGCGGCGCCATGTCCATCATCTTCTCGAGGACGACACGGTCAAAGGTCAGGTCGAAGCCCCGGGATATGGACTCGAGAAAGCGTTCGAGGTCCTCGGCGTAGCGCTCTTTCAGCCTTTCAAACTCCGCTCGCGCATCGATTTCCATGGCGGTCAAGCCCGGGAAAAGCACCGTCGGCCTTGGGCCGATTTCCGCTTGCAGGCAGGCCGAGAGGGAGTGGGCCGGGTCGGTGGAGAAAAGCAGAATCCGCTTGTCGGGAAAGTCGCGGGCCAACCGCACGGCGGTAACGCACGAAAGGGTGGTCTTGCCCACGCCGCCTTTGCCGGCAAACAGGATGAACCGCATCTCGGGAAACGGGGGCGGCGCCGCATGCAGGACGGCCGGCTCGTAAAACGAGCCAGGCCTGGCCGCGCTCACCGGTGATCGAGTGAGCCGCCGGGCGTGTTCCCAGAATCCGGATAAACGCTCCAGCCCGCGAACCTCTTCCGCGAACAACTCAATTCCCCAGGCCAAACAAGGAGCCTTGATCCCGGCCAGGAGTTTTTCGATCTCGAACTGCTCGACAGAAGCGGCCGCCGAGCAGGCTGGGCAACCGCTCTCGAAATGGAGCCGGTTCGCGATCACATCCGATACCGGTATTTTTTGGCCCAGGAGTTCCTTGAACAGCGCCAGCGTCACATGCACGCCGAGTGGCTCCGCAATGGCGACGGGAACGAATTGGGAACGTACAGGGTCGCGCAGCAGGCTCTCCATTCGCTGCAGCGAGGATTTCCATTGGACGACAAACAGGTCGAGGCAATCCGGGCTGCTATCCCGGCTGAACACGCGCCGCATGTACCGGCGCTTGGCCAGCAGCGCCTCCAACATGCCGAGCCATCGCCGAATCAGCTCGGGCATGGCCAGCAGGCGCAGGGTATGTCCGCTGGGCGCGGTATCCACCACGATGCAGTCGTACCGGCTGGCCTCCACCCAGGAGGAGATCTCGAAGAAGGCCATCAACTCATCCAGGCCGGGCAGGGAGAGATTGAGGAATCGATTAATGTCCTCATCGTCCAGGAAAGTGCCGGCGGCGGCGATCTTTCGCAGCATGCCGCCGTTCTGCTCGCGGAATTCCGCCAGGCACTGCCGGGCGTCCAGCTCGATGGTCCGCAGATTGGAGGGAATCGCGCAACCTGCCAGGCAGTCCACCACGGAGTGAGCGGGGTCCGTGGAAACCAGCAGGAGGGAACGGTCCGGGTTCAGCGCGGACATGCGCAACGCGGCCGCCGTGGCGCAGGTGGTCTTGCCAACGCCGCCCTTGCCGCCGAACAGCAGGAGCCGAAGATCTCGCTTATCGAAAAATGAGGGCGTCTGTCGGCGCATGAGGGTGGTCCGATCCCTTACGAACTGTCAGGCTCCCGGCGGAGTTCCCCGAGATCCGATTCCTCTGTCTCATCCTCGTCGTGCCGGCGGCTCTCGATGGCATCCAGCCGATCCAGCAGGAGCTTCTCTTCGGCCTCGAACTGTGGTTCGGAAATCCGCCCGGTTTCCAGTTGCATGTAGAGCATCCGCAGTTGCTCTGTGATCGACTGGGCTTCGCCGGCGAGCTCCTCCTGGGCGACCTTTCCAATTTCCCGGAATATCCACAGAATGCCGTGGACAGGGAAGAGGAGGATGTCGTCCACCAACAGCATCATCGCTCCAGGTCGAGTTCGACAAAGTTATGCGGCGCCCAGGGCCCGCTGTAGTCGAAGGCGAAACTGTTGTCGAACAGCTTGGCCGCGGCGAACACGCCCGCGGAGAACGCTTCCGGCGCGTCGCGCCCCACCAGGCACGCCAGGTTCATGACCTCTTGTTCATTGCGGCGGGGATTCGACTTGAATTCGGCGCACAGAGGGGCGAGGATGCGCTCCACCTTCCGCGTGTGCTCCTCCCGGTCCTCGTTCAGCAGGCGGTCGAACATCCGGCCCAATTCGATTTTTTCCTCCTGGGTAAACTCGTGGCGGGCGCTCATCAGGCGGTCCCGCGCCATTCGCAGTTCCGCGTGGGTATTGACGAAGTATTCGAAGATATTCGGCACGTCCAAGGTCACGCGCAGCCCCATTTCCACTCTGCCGGCCACGCGCTGGAGTTGCTCCTGAAAAGCATGCCGATTCCGGATCAGGATCCCGCGGATGGCTTGCGGGCTGGCGGCAATGGTCCCGAAGGCCATGGGCAGCGGGGTGGTTTCCTCCATCAGGCGCTTGAGCACCGCCTGGTGGGCGGTGAGGTTGGCGCGTTCCGGCCGGATCTTGGGACCAGCCAGGCCGCTGACCACCGCGGCCACGCGGCCGTCGGTGATGGTGTACACATCCTTTCCCTGGAGGCCCAGAGTTCGATAAGTCCGTGGCTCGGCGCCCGCCACAATGGCATAGATATAGTTCCTTCCGTTGGCCACAGGCACGGCCAGCTCCTCACTTGGGCCGGCGGCCAGAGCCGTGCCGTTGGTGTCTCTCATGGCCTCCTCCTGGCTTTGGCGGACCGCACCCGAAGCAGGTGCGATCTCCATCGATCCTCCAGCCAGAGACGCCGCGACTCGGCGTCCGACAGCCGGATGCGCTCCCCCAGCAGACGCAACGCTCCGGCCTTCGCCAGCGGCGCTCCCGTGGAAGCGGGACAGAAACGGAAGTTTCCGCGGTGGCGGTTGGCGGGGACGTGGGCGGAAGTCCTGAGCGTCAGCATGGGCGGGCTCCCTCAGTAGCGGATTTTGAATCCGCCCGCGCCGCGCCGGGGCGCGGGCTTGAACTCCAGGCCAGGCAGGCGCGCCGGCGTTCCCTGGCCCGAAGCAGCCACCGCCTGGAGCAGCTCCTGCTTGGCCTTTTCAATCTGGCCGAGACGGGCGTCGATAAGCGCGACCCGCTGATTGGCGCTCTTACGCTCCATTCCCCGCCGGGCCTTTTCCATCTCCAGGCAAGTGATCTGCATGTAGCTCCGGTAGGGCAGGGAGAGCTGGTCCACCCGGCCGGAAAGCGTGCGAATGCTGGTCAAACCTTTGGTGGGAATAGCCATGGCATCACTCCTTTCCGTTGTTCCCATTGTTCCCAAAGACGCGCCGCTTCGTGCTTCGGAACGGCCTCGGGGCGGCGCCACAGATTCGGGTCATGCTTTCATCAATTTTGCGCGGCATCACCGACTGCCCCTCGCGCGTGACTTTGGCCGTTTCCGTGGTAAGTACGTCATGGCAGACCCACTGGAAGACCGGATCGTCCAAACTGGCCCGCGCCTGGCGGTGAACCAGAATCCTGGCGATGGCGATGGTGGCGCGAATGGTCGGCCGGTGGTTGTTGACGCCGATGCCTCGCAACTCGCGCACGATGTCCACAATGATCTCGGTGTCCTGGAGGGAGGCGCCCGACTGCGCCATGGCTATCTGAATCTCCGTCTCACGGTCGAAGTTGCCCATCTGTATGGTGATCAGCCGGTCCATCAGCGCGTCTTGGGTCTTATGAACCCCGGCGTACTCCTCCGGGTTGGAGGTGAAGATCGCCCGGAAGTTGGGATGGACTTCAAGATACCCCTCGCCCGACCGCCGCAGGCTCGGGAGATTCAGTATCCTCTCCTCCAACACGCTCAGGAGGGCGTTATTCGCTTCCGGGCGGGAACGGTTGAACTCGTCGTAAATCAGGGTGTTCCCGTTGGCGCAGGCCGTGGTGAGTCGGTTATCCACCCAGAGAGTGTTCATGTTTTCTTCCGTCCTGAGCACGGAATGTATGTAATTGTCGATCAGCTTCGACTTGCGGTAACCGGAATCCTTGCCGACCAGGTCCGAGCTGCCGAACTCGTCGTCGCCATGAATGAGAGTGACCGGGTGGCCGAGTTTGGCCGCCACATGGAAGGCCAGCGTGGTTTTGCCGGTTCCCGCGGCGCCCGCGAAATGCACCGCATAACCGACCTCCAGGTATGCGAGCGCTCTTTCAGCCAGGGCCTGAATGTACGGACTGGCCACGAACTGGTCGCTGGCCTCGGCTTCGATGCTGTCGCCACCCGGTTGCACTCTCACTACAACTTCCCTGAGGCCTTCGCTTTCTGTCTGCACCATCGGAATGCTCACTTTTCTGTCGGCGAGGATTAGCGCTTCTTCGATCCCTTGAACGGCGTTCTTTGGGCCGGCGGCAAGGGCGCGACCGGCGGCCGCTCAGTTGGCGCCCGCACAGGCTTGGCGGGCTCGTGTGCCGCCACGGCAGGCGACCGCCGTTCCGGGCGCTCGGCCAGGCCGCGCCGCTCTTCTCTCCCGGCTGCCTCGCGCTCATACGGCGTTCGGCCAGACCAGGCGCGACGGGCGCCCTCGCGGTCGCGCGCGAAGGCGGTACATAGAGCGGAAACCTGAGTACGCCGCTCGGCGGCCTGCCGTGCAAGCGCGCCTCGCAATGCGTCCCGTGACTGGCGCGAGGACACTATCTCGCCTCGCAACCGCGTCATGGCTTGGGTTAGTATGCCCATGATTGTTCTCCTCTCTTTTCGGCGATTGGATGGAAATCCCGCCGGCGGGGGCCGAAAGCCAACAAACAGGCCCCCGCGCGCGGGTCCGCCCGAGCGAGTCCGGCCCGAGGGATGCGGCTCCAATCGAGCCGACCGCTCCCACCGGCTGGAACCGGTTTTCGCCGATTCGTCACTAAGGGGTTTTCCCCGCCCAGACTCTCCGCGCGCCAGCCAGGTCGTTTCTCACATCCCTCCGATGAGCGCCAACCGAGCGCCTCAGGCTGTTCAGAAAAGCCACGCGTTCGTTTCTTGTCCGCCTGGCCATCGCTGCGCGAGCGCCGCCATTGTGAGCGCAAAGCTCGGTAACAGCCTGCTTCCGCCCCTTGGCGCCATGCTGCAACTCGCTCATCAGACTGCCGCGCATCCTGCGCATCGCGAGGATTTCGCCGCACAAGCGTGTCATATCGTTCGTCAACATGTTCTTGCCTCCTTTTATGTCTTGCCGCCTCGCGAGATTCCCAAGCCGGAAGAGGCCCCTGTCGAGGCCTCAGACCGGCGACGGGAATCTTGCCAGGCGCGGTTCTAAGCCGGCGCCGCGGCGCTGGCGGTCAGACCGATGGCTTCGGCGTACTTCAGGTACGTCTCAACCGAAGCGATTACGACGCGAGCTTCAACCGAGAGCAACTCGATGCCGACCAGCGACACCTTGACCCAGGCATCGATCACGATGCCCTTGTCGAGAATGCGGTCGACAACCTCTGCCAGGCTCGATGAATCCGTGGACTTTGCTACTTTTGCCATTGTTCGTTCTCCTTTCCGGCGTTCCTCTACCGTAAGTAGGCCTCACGTTATGTTTGACCTCGAACTGAACTAAGCACGCCGTCGGCCAAGCCGTTCGGACAACCTGTCTAAGAATCTAAGCAGGCTTTTCATGGAGTTAGAGCGCTTCGTGAATAACGCGCGGTACCATATCGGAGTTGGTTCCATGGAGCGCATTCCCTATAATCCATCTACAGCCGCCGCGAAGTTGTAAGGCGGCCAGGGCCCACTCAATAACAGCTTCGCCGCGCTGGGTGGACGGATTTGCCGGGCCTGTCGCAAAAACTCGTTCGCATAGGTTGCAGGCGTCAGAAAGTACAGCGAAACGATAAGTCCCCGGCCGGACGACGAGACCTCTCTCCGCTGCTCCGTGGAGCAGTCTGAGAGCAAGCTTGTGATCCGATCGGCCAGTTGCGCCTCCTCCGGAGCGAGGGCGGTGGCGGAGTTGTAGCAAGCCCGCAAGGATGCGAGGTAAGCGGCTCCTGGAGACGACGGTAAGCCGGGGAGAATCCGGGCGCGCGCCGGCCAGAGTGCGCGTATCGCAATCTCCGTCATCCCCTGGAGCCTGGTCAGGAGCGCCTCGTACTCCTGGCGATGGTCCTCCAGGAGGCGTATGACCGCGGACTCGGATTCCATCACGCATCCATATCGCAGGGGAATGACTGCCTGTCTGGCATGGATCGCTTCGACCACTCGTTCATAGGCCAGCAGGCGGGAAATGCTGGGTGGCGAACCGATATCCTCCACCGCCGAAACCGCGGCCGCCAAGCCGTGCGCCGTCAGGAAGCGTATTCCCAGTCCTGCGGGCCATGTGGCGAAGTTCCGCCGCATGACGCCGTGGAGAAGGCACCTCATACCTTTTCCACGAGGGAGAGATCCGGGACAAAACTGTGCGGTGGCCACGGGCCGGTCAGCGTCAGTTTCAGGCCCCGGAGCGCCTCGCCTCCGTTGAGATATTCCAGACGTTCCCGGAACTCGTCAAGGGCGCCCGGCGAAAGGAGAAAGGCCCAGTTCAATACGGTTTCGACGTCGGTTCCCGCCGTGACCGAAGCCAGAACTTTGCGCTCCCGAAAACCTCCGGCATGAGCCGACAGCGCCGCCGCCGCGCGCCGGCGGAATTCCTTCAGCCGGAAGGCGAGATCGCGTTCCCAATGGGCCTGGATGCGTTTTTCCTCGAAATACCGGGTTCCCGTTCGCGCTTCCGCCGCGGACCTGTCCGATGAGCCCGGCGGTCTCAGCGCGTCGGTGCGATTCAGGAGCCCCTTGACGGCCCATTCCTGTTTGTCGCCGAGTTGGGCGAAGAATCCGCCGATGGCGTCCAGGCGTTCGAGAACGGACTGCTTCAAGGCGTCGATGGAAGTGAACAGAGTCGCGAAACGCGCCGGCAGCACCGGCGTTTGTCTCATGACTTCCTCGATGGCCGCTTCATGCCGGCAGACGCGCGGCCCCAGCCACTCCAGATCCTCCAGACGCGCTTCGGCCGCATCGCCGCAGAACTCTCCCCGTTCCACCTCGCTGAGGACCGCGCCAACTCCCTCGCAGCCGCGCGCGAAGATGGGATGGCGCCCATCCACCCCGATCGCGGAGACATGGAGGTCGCGCGCGCAAGGCGTCAGACAATACAAATAATAGACAAGCTCGCCGTCACACATTCACGCTGGCTTCTTTCAGAGCGGCTTCCAGGTCGGTAGGGGTGATCATCACCGGCGCCCCTTTCTGTTGCTCGATCTCGCTCGTCACCGCGCGCCGCACCGCGCGAATGGCCGCCTTGGTACAAACGCCTTGGATATCGGCTCCGCTGAAGCCATCGGAGCCCGCGGCCAGGTCGCCGGCGCCGATTCCGGGCGCCAACGGCTTGTTTCGCAGATGGGCCTCGAAGATGAGCCGGCGGCTCTCTTCGTCGGGCAGGGGGATGTCGATGATCTCGTCAAAGCGCCCCGGTCGCAGGATGGCCGGATCGAGCATGTCCGGCCGGTTGGTCGCGCCCAGTACGAGCACCCCCCTCAGTTCCTCGACCCCATCGAGTTCGGTGAGGAACTGGCTCAAGACACGCTCCGCCACATGCGCATCGGAACCGCCGGCGCCGCGGGTCGGCACAAGCGCATCGATCTCGTCGAAGAAGATAATGCACGGCGCCGCCTGCTTCGCTTTTCGAAAGATGTCGCGCACTCCCCGTTCCGACTCTCCCACGTACTTGGAGAGCAGGGCCGGACCTTTTACGGAAATGAAGTTGACTCTGCTTTCGGTGGCGATGGCCTTGGCGAGCATGGTCTTGCCGCAGCCCGGCGGCCCCACCAGAAGGATTCCTTTGGGCGGACGGATGCCGGCTTTGGCGAACAGGTCCGCATACTGTAGCGGCCACTCCACAGCCTCGAGCAGCTTCTGCTTCACCTGTGCCAGGCCGCCTACATCCGCCCACCGGACGTCGGGCGTCTCCACGAACACCTCGCGCGTCGCGGAAGGCTCTACCTCGCGCAAGGCGTCCAGGAAATCTTCCATCCGGACCTCGAGCTTGGCCAGTTGCTCGTATGGGATGCGCGCCAGCGCAAAGTCGATGTCGGGCATGATACGGCGCAGGCAGATCATGGCCGACTCGCGACAGAGCGCTTCCAAATCGGCGCCCACGAAGCCGTGCGTGATTTCGGCCAGGCGCCCCATGGCCACATCCTCGGCCAGCGGCATGCCCCGGCTGTGGATGGCGAGGATCTCTTCGCGCCCCGTGCGGTCCGGAATGGGAATCGTGATTTCCCGGTCAAACCGGCCAGGCCTGCGCAAGGCCGGGTCGAGCATGTTAGGCAGATTCGTGGCGGCGATCACGATCAGTTGTTGTCGTTTGGCAAGCCCGTCCATCAGGGCAAGCAGTTGCGCCACCACCCGCTTTTCCACTTCTCCGACCACGTTCTCGCGCCGGGGCGCAATGGCGTCGATCTCATCCAGAAAAATGATGCTCGGGCCCTTGCGCGTGGCTTCCTCGAAAATCTTTCTAAGATGGGCTTCGCTCTCGCCGTAGAACTTGTGGATGACTTCGGGACCACTCACCGCGTAGAAGTTGGCTTCCGTTTCATGGGCGATCGCGCGCGCGATCAGAGTCTTACCGCAGCCGGGCGGACCGTGGAGCAGCACGCCCTTGGGCGCGTCGATGCCCAGTCGCTCGAAGACTTCCGGATAGCGCAGCGGTAACTCGATCGTTTCACGGATGCGCTGGAGCTGCGGCTTGAGCCCGCCGATGTCCTCGTACGATGTGGAGCGGGCGGCCACTTCCTCCGCCTGCTGCGGGCTGCCTATGACCAGTTGGGTGGTTGGGTTGATCAGGACCGCGCCCTTCGGCGTGGTGCTTTCCACTCGAAAATCCGCCCACTGGCTGCCGAAAAGAGTGGCGCGGATCCGGTTTCCCGCCTGCACCGGCAGACCATCGAGCAAGTTCCCGATGTAATCCAGGTCGCGCTCGGATGGCCGGACGTTGGCTGGGGCGAGCACGACGCGCTCCGCCGGACGGCAACGCGTCTTGCGCGCCAGTACCACCTCGTCCAGGCCGGCTCCGGCGTTTTCGCGCACCAATCCGTCAATCTGGATCCGCGACTGCCCGCGCAGTTCCCTGTAGGCGGGCATCACTTTGCACACAGTACCGCGCTTCCCGGTGACTTCCACCAGGTCTCCGCTTACGAGCTGGAGTCTCTCAAGATCTTCCGGACCTATGCGGGCGATCCCTCGTCCAACGTCCCTGCTCAGCGCCTCACTGACTTTGAGCTTGAGAACCGGAGTTTCAATCCGCTCTGAGGTCATGTGAGGGACTTCATTTCATACACTTGATTTCAACCACGCCGCTGTTGCAGGTAATCTGCGTCTTCTCCAGGGTCGAGCTCGCGGGAAGCAGCACCTCCTTGCGGTACTTCTTGTCGCCGCGCGCGGCCGAGATGGTCAGGAGGTCGTCCTCCACCGTGATTTGCACATCCTCGGCGCCGATGCCCGGCATCTCGGCCACCACCAATACATGGTCCTCTTCCTCGAAGACATCCACCGCCGGCTCCCGCACTTCCTGCACAACGGTGCGCCCGGATTCACGGTCCTTACGGATGTTGCCGAACGGCTCCACTCGCGGCTGGTCGCCGCCCAATCCGACTTTAACGGTGAACCCGTAGATCCCTTTCACCTGCTGGTCCGGACCGTGGATCTCGCCGGTTCGCGATAGATGCTCGCCCGTCTTGGCCAGTTCCCCAAGCTTCTCGACCAGGTCCCCAAAGCCCTTGAGTATCCCGCCAAGTCCGAGATCGACGGATCCTTCGGAAGTTTTCTCATTGTGTTTCTTGGTCACGCGGTTGTTCTCCTTCAATCTGAACTTGAATTCCGTACTCCTTCACCTTCGAATGAAGGGTCTTGTAATCCACCTGGAGCAGGCGCGCCGCCTTGGCTTTGTTTCCGCCCGTTCTTCGCAAGGCGTGGACAATCGCAATTCGCTCTACGTGGACGGTGTTGCTGCGCACGGTTTCACGCAGCGAAAGATCGCACATTCTTCGAAATGGCGCGGATGACGGCGCCAGTTCGTTGTCCCGCGGGGACGTGAGCCCCTCCGGTCTCAAGCCGAGGTGCTCTTCGGTAACGACATCCTCGGCCATCAGCACGGCGCGGCGGACAACCGACCGAAGCTGTCGCACATTTCCAGGCCACCGGTACGCCAACATCGCCTCGATGGCCAACGGGGAAAAACCTTTGATGGACTTGGGAAGCTCGATGTTGGCGATATCGAGGAACCGCTTCGCCAGGTATAGGATATCCTCCCGCCGCTCGCGCAGCGGCGGGATGGAGATGGTGAATTCGTTCAACCGAAAGTAGAGGTCGGGACGGAATGCCCCCCTTTCGCAAAGTCCCTCCAGGTCCTGGCCGCTGGCAGTCAACATCCGGACATCCACATGGATGGCTTTGGCGCCGCCCAGCCTGCACAGGGTCTTCTCCTGGAGCACCCGGAGCAGCTTGGCTTGGGAAGCCAGCGGCATGTTGGAGATCTCATCCAAAAAGAGGGTCCCCGTGTGCGCCGCCTCGATCTTCCCAACGGTCTGCTGGTCCGCTCCCGTGAAGGCTCCCCTTTCGTGCCCGAACAGTTCGCTTTCGATCAGCATCTCGGGAACAGCGCCGCAATCCAAGGGGACGAAAGGACGCTCCCTGCGCCCGCTGGCCTGATGAATGGCCCGCGCCACCACCTCCTTTCCCGAACCGGTTTCCCCTACGATAACCACGCTGAAATTTGATTTTGCGACTTGGTCAATGGCGGAAATCACGCTGCCGATCGCCTCACTGGGTCCGAACGTCTCTCGCGGCGAGAGGACATGTTGGACGTGATCCGCCAAGTGCTTCAACTCCAGCCTCAGTCGCCGCTCGTTCAACGCGCGGAGCAAGACGCGAAGCACTTGAGGATGTTCAAAGGGCTTGGCGAGAAAGTCATGGGCGCCCGCGCGGATCGCCTCCACCGCGCCCCGCACCTCGGCGAATCCGGTAATCAGTACCACCTGCAGCTCCGGGTCGAGGTCCTTGGCCTTACGCATCAACTCCATGCCATCCATTCCGGGCATCCTGAGATCCGCCAGCAACACGTCGGGGTCTCCCGCGCGAACCAGTTGTAACGCCTCCATTCCGTCCTTGGCCAGCAGCGGCGTCAGTCCCTCACGCTGCACGAGGCGCCCCAGCAACTGGGCCATGTCGTGGTCGTCGTCCGCGATCAGAATTCTGCCCTGAACCGCGCTCATGCGCCTCTTCCTTGCATCACCCGCGGCGGGCCAAGCGGGTAAACGACTTTAATGTCGGGATTCAAGTGTTTTGCGACCTCGTGGAGCATTCCCACGAACAGCACGCCGCTTTCCCCGGCGTCTAGGGTCCCGTTGATGCGGTCCGCGATGAAACGGTCTCGCTTGTCGAGTAACGCGTCGTGCAATTGTCTCCCGCGGACCGCCGCCCCGGCGGCCGCTCCGGGAGCAAAAGCCACGGCCGCAAGCTGGTATTCTTCAACCAGTAGTTCGGGCGACTCCGTACCCATCAGCGTGGCGCCTTGCGCCCGGAGTTTCAGGAGCAACGCGTGGTTCCTGTTTCCCGCCTCAGCCAACTCCGACACAATTTTCTCCTCGTGCCCGCAAATCGCCAGTCCGTCCTGGTAAACTCGCACGCGTCCAGAGGCAACCGGCAGGCTGGCGAGCACGCTCTCGATCTCCTCCCACAGCTTCTCCACCACGGCCGCATTGCGCGCCAGACCCTGCCGCCCAAGCGCCGATAGCTTTGCTCCTCGTATGGACGCCCCCAGCGTCCCCATGTCCGCGGCGGTGTGAATAATCGGGATGTAAAAGAGCGTCCTCTCACGAACGCCGGCCTGATTGCTCTTCGGCACCGCAGGAATGGCCTCCTATGAGTAATGTGTGCAACGCGCGCGGGGCGGGACGCGAGGGATTCCGATCCCTGAACCACACTCTAGCATCGCCATCGCCGAAGGCGGATACCGCAAAACCCGCAACCGGCGGCGGGAGATACTCTAGCGGGCCGGGGAACCACCCTCTTCTCTAAGTCGCGAGAGTGGGCGCTTACTAACACTGGCAAGTTGTTGATTCTATGACATCACGCGAGCGGAGGGGAGCCACTTTTGCCTGGTTGGGGCTTAAGTCATGCGACGGGAAACTGGGGATTGACGGATATGCGGCTCTAGGGATAGTATCAGGCCGATACGCTCGAATAAAGGGGAGATGAAGTGAAAGGTGGTGGGCTAGTTCACGAACAGGCGCGCTTGCCCATTGCCGAGGCTACAGCGGGACTGTTTGATAACAGTCATCTGCCGATGTGGATCTACGACCTGCGAACGCTGTCGTTTCTCGCGGTGAACGGCGCGGCCGTTGAATGTTACGGTTACTCGCGGGAAGAGTTCCTGGTGATGACGGTTCGGCAACTGCATCTGCAGCCGGAAAGGTCCGCCGTTCTCGATGGGATGCTGAAATCTCCTGTTTCCTCGGCCCAGAGACGAACGTACCAACACATAAGGAAAGACGGAACCGTAATCTACGTCGACGTGGCAAGGTCCGCAGTGGATTTCGCGGGCGAGAAAGCATGCCTGGTCGTCGCACACGATGTCAGCGAAGCCAAGAGATGCGAGTTGCTCTACCGGATGCTGATGGACGCCATTCCCTCGTCGGTGCTGCTGCTCGACGAGAACTTGTGCGTGGTCTTGGCCAACAGGAACTTCCTTGAGAAGTCTCGCCGGACGGCCGGCGCGACCGACGGAAAGCGGCTTGCCGAGGTTTTCCCGGAAGTGATCCTGGCGGAAATGGGGCTCGAACAGCAGATCCGGAATGTGTTCAGAAGCAGCCACGCCACCCAAGGCAAGAGGCTGACTTACCGGGCGCCCGGCATTCCGATTCGGGTCTATTACTACAGCGTCGTTCCAGTGAACTGGGCGGGACAAGTGGATAATGTTCTGCTCCTTATGGACGATGTTACGGAGCAGACCAGACTGGGCGAAGAGATCAGGAGGATGGAGCGCCATCTGGCAAGCGTCGTCGAGAGCGCCAGCGATATTGTCATCTCCACCGACACGGAAGGCAATATCCTGACATGGAACAAGGCGGCGCAGAGGACTACCGGCTACTCAATCGAGGAGTTGAAAGGCCGCCCGTTTTTCGACTACTGCGAGCCGGCCGCCGCCACGGGCGTCAGGATGCTGCTTTCCAAAGGGGCTTCCGGCGAGAGTTCCGGCCGAATCGAATCCAACCTGAAGACCAAAGACGGGCGTTGCCGCGCCGTCTCCTGGGTGTTTTCTCAGATGATGGACGACGGCGCCCGAACGGTGGGCTTCGTGGTGGTAGGCCGAGACCTCACCGAACAACGCAAGTTCGAGTTGCAGATCCTGGAGTCGCAGAAACTGGCCGCTCTGGGCGTGATGGCCAGGGGGATCGCCCACGAAATCCGAACGCCCCTGGCGGTTTCATCTTCCGCCGCTCAATTCCTCACCGAGGACGATCTCACCCCGGAATTCCGCCGGGAGTGCGCCGAGAAGGTTCACAGCGGCATCCGGAAGGCAAGCACCATCATCGAGAACCTGTTGCGATTTGCACACCCCTCGGCGGACAAAAGCAAAATGCCGCTGGACCTTCTGCGCGTGATGAAAGAGGCCCTGACTCTTGTGGATAGCCAGGCCAAGGTTCAGAATATCGCAATCCGCACCCACTTCCCGGCGGAGCCCTGCCAGGTCCTAGGCGTTCCCAGCCTCCTGGAACAGGTGTTTATCAACTTGTTGCTCAACGCCATCAACGCCATGCCGAACGGCGGAACGGTCGACATCTTCGCCGAGCAGGCCAACGGTGAAGTGCTGCTTCGCGTCACCGACACCGGAGAAGGGATCTCACAGGAAGACCTCGACAAGATTTTCGACCCGTTCTTCACGAAAGCGCCCCTCGGAAAAGGCACGGGCCTTGGGTTATCCATCTGCAACTCCATCGTCGATCAGCACGGTGGCGCCATCAGCGTGCAGAGCCAAAGCGGAAGAGGAAGTACCTTCACGGTGAAACTGAAGGCTGTGAGTGACCGGGGAGAGAAGGGGTGAACCTCACTAACCAGATTGTCCTCGTGGTGGACGACGACCCCGACATATGCTGGGCCCTCGAACATGTACTCGGGGGGCTCGAGGCGCACTGCATCCGCGCGCTCAACGGCAAGGCCGCTCTCAAGGCAGCCCGGCTCAACCGCCTGACTCTGGCTCTGCTGGACGCCAAGTTGCCGGATGTCGACGGTCTGGAGTTGGCCCGAAGCATTCGCGTCGCCTATCCAGGAATTCTGGTCGTGGTGGTCTCAGGCTACTTCTACAAGGACGATCCCGCCATACAAACGGCTCTGGAACAAGGGCTGATCCACGGATTCATCGAAAAGCCGTTTTCGCACAGGGAGGTCATCGCGACAGTGAAGAAGGCTCTTTCCTTTCAAGAAGCTGCATCCCTGGCGACCATGCTTCAGGAACGAAGAGTCAAAAGGCCGTGGCCGGGCTGGACGTCAGGGCTTGTCATGAAATATCCGCTCCAACCGCTCCCTGACGGTCGCGGCTCGTCAAGAGCCTGGCGAGCCGCGACCGTCAGGGAGCGGTTGCCGGCAATTGGAATGGGCCTTTCCCGACAGAACGCGCCTCGCGCCGCTCACGGGTTCAAGCGGTAGCTCTTGCCCAGCGGGCCGGCACCGGCCAGCGGCTTGAGCGAGCCCCAGGCCAGGGAGTGGAGGAGCACGCGCAGGGCGCCGGGCGGATCGACCAGACGCTGGCGGATCTGCTCGATGGTGTTCTGGCGCATCTCGTCGTCGGAGGCGTTGCAGTTGAAGAACTGCGTCTCGCGGCCGAGGGCGCGGATACGATTCTCAATGTCTTCCACGTGGGGCAGCTTATCGCGGCGGTCCAGGTGGACGCCGAAGATGTTCATGCCGGTGCGGGCCAGCTCCAGTGCGGTAGCCTCGCCGAACCCGCTGCTCGCGCCCAGAA